>Ga0209414_1000538_pt1 | contig 18157 bp, 8 predicted proteins | sample LakVidmifraction_4_FD_181154 | JGI IMG/M metagenome (GOLD analysis project Ga0209414, IMG submission 181154) | Hypersaline microbial communities from Lake Vida, Antarctica - Brine Hole Two &gt;0.2 micron (SPAdes) (version 2) | ecosystem: Environmental > Aquatic > Non-marine Saline and Alkaline >... | reverse complement strand
TATGAAATCTTTTTCAATTTCCTTTATTTTCTCAGGATCAAGGCTATACTCGAGGTTGTTGTAATGATTAGACTTATAATGAACCATATATCTTGTAAGAGATATATCATACAAACGTATGAAATTCTCTATATCAGCTTCAATAAAATCATGATGTATATTAATCTGCTCTAGTTTATAATCCATTGTTGTTTTTTGTTTGATTTAAATAATAATCAGAAATTTGTTGAGCATAATCCATAGAGGATTTCCCTATGTATCCAAGAAATGTTTTCTCTGTTCCGTGAGCTGTTATTTGCATTATTAAAGGTGTTGGTAATTTTCCATAGGTATTAGTGGCAAAGCTTCTTCTGCATACATGAGAAGAGATAACTTGATATTTTGGCCAATCTCCTAAAAGCTTTCTTTTCTCACCCTTTTCAACGTATTTTCCTTTATCATCCTTCTTAATTTCCTCACCTTTATCATTTACCATGGTAATTTTCCCGGCAAATATCTTTTCGTTAATCTTTGCTTCTTCACATAGGTCCTTTAGCTGTGTATTAAATTTTTGAAGAGAAATTTTATATGGAAGACCTCCTTTGAGAATTTCTTTTGTAGTAGGGAGAACCGGAATTGTTACTTGTTTTCCTGTTTTTTGTTGGGTTAATTCAATAAGGTAAAGTCCATTACGTGTAACAAAATTATTCTCATTTAAATTAAGTAAATCCTGCCCTCTTTGGCCTAAGTTACAACCTAAAAGAAGCCATTTCCTGGCGTTTTTCAGAGCTTCACTCACTAGTTCTGTATATTCTATTTTTTTTAGTTCTTCGGGGCTTAAATAAATAATTTGCTCGTTTTTAGTCTTGCCTCCCTTAACTTTTTTTAATTGAGCGTTAACCTTGAGGCCGTTGATTTCGGCATCCCCACACACTGTCTTTAAGTCATCAATTTTCTTTTTGGAATAACCTTCTGAATAATTTCTTTTATTGAGCATCCAACTAAGAAAAGACTTCCCGAAACTTATATCTACATCTTGAATTTTAAATTTCTTTTTGCCTTGGTAATCTTTTAAAATACGCTGAAGATTTTTATAAGAATTAATACGACTTTTAGATAAACCCAATCCACCTTTTGAATTTTCGCGTACGTTGGCCGTATCTATAATATGTTGAATGGAATCCGTGATTAAATCACTTTTTTGGCCTTCAGGTAAAAGATCTCCATTAAATAGATCAATTTGTTTTTGAAGCCAATCTCCATCAATAGTTCTGTTAGGTGATTCATTAAATGAATCAGTAATCTGAATTCCCAAATCCCTAAGGTCTATTGCTAAATCCTTAAGTTCTGGGGTGCGCAAAAAAGGTTTCTTCGTTCCGGGATTCCAGTTTTTTGGATCAATTACTTTTCCGGTTTTCTTCCAGAGATTGTGTTTATTCTCATGCCTGAATTGTAAGTAGATAGGGGAAGGATTTCTAACACCCTTTAAGCGAAAAGTTACTGTAGCCATTTAATAGAAATTTTATCAAATATAAAACTTTCTCCGTAGCTTCTCCGTAAAAATGTGGTTATATGAAGATGTATGATGTTTTAATGATCTTGGAAAGACCTATAAAATCAAGGCTTATAAGGGATTTCAGGTCTTTTAGTCCTTATGAAACAATTTGAATAACCATAAAAGTAGTCCCGCTCCGAGTACTCAAACCCTCTTTATCATATTGATTTAGAGGGTTTTATGTTTCTTGAAAACAGGTTATCCCCACATAATCCCCGCAATCAGTAAGTAGTATATAATTTCCACTTAGATTTACTATATTGTACCCACTTAACCTTCCCTATATTGTTAAGTTTAAATGTCTATTGATTTTATTTAAAATGGATAATAAAACTTATTTAGCCAACCAATCTATTTATGAACAAGAAAAACCTGTCTGAATCTGATATTAAGGCAAAATTTATAACTCCGGCAATTCTAAAATCCGGATGGGATGAACAAACGCAACTGGGAAGAGAAATATTTTTTACTGACGGTAGAATTTATGTAAAGGGAAGAATAACCGCTAGAGGAAAACGAAAGTTTGCTGATTATATTCTTTTCTACAAACCAAATGTACCTATTGCTGTAATAGAAGCTAAAGACAATAAGCACTCTGTTGGTGGTGGTATTCAACAGGCATTGGGATATGCAAACACCTTAGATATTCCTTTTGTCTTTAGTAGTAATGGCGATGGTTTTTATTTTCACGACAAAACTTTAACAGACGGAGAAATTGAAAAAGAACTTTCGTTAGAAGAATTCCCGAGTCCAGAATTACTTTGGGAGAAGTATAAGAAATATAAAGGCATAGAATCTCCAGAGGTTGAAGAAATAATTACTCAGGATTTCTTCCAAGATGGCTCTGGACGTTCACCAAGATATTATCAGCAAAATGCTGTTAATAGAACCATTGAAGCAGTTGCAAAGAAACAAGACCGTATTCTTTTGGTTATGGCAACTGGGACTGGTAAAACCTATACTGCATTTCAAATCATCTATAGACTTTGGAAAAGTGGTTCAAAAAAGCGAATTCTATTTTTAGCTGATAGAACTGCTTTAATTAACCAAACTGCAAGAGGTGATTTCAGGCATTTCAAAGATGCTATGACTATAATTAAACATAAGAAGATTGACACGGCGTATAATGTTTATTTAGCACTATATCAAGGTTTGTCTGATAGTCAAGGGTCGGATGCGTACAAACAATTTAGTCCTGATTTTTTTGATTTAGTTGTTATTGATGAGTGTCATAGGGGTAGTGCGAAAGAAGACAGTGCATGGAGAGAGATACTTAAATATTTTAATAAGGCAACTCACATTGGGATGACTGCAACCCCAAAAGAAACTAACAAGGTTTCGAATATTGAGTATTTCGGTGATCCAATTTATACCTACTCTTTAAAACAAGGAATTGACGATGGTTTCCTTGCTCCTTATAAAGTTGTTAAAGTAACTTTGGATATTGATGCGGAGGGATGGCGGCCACCAAAAGGATATTTAGATAAAGACGGAAATCTTGTTGAAGACAGAATTTACAACCGAACCGATTTTGACAGAAATATAGTTGTTGAAGAACGAAGAAAAATTGTCGCAGCAAAAATTACAGAATTCTTAAAGGGATACGACAGATTTGCAAAAAGTATTGTTTTCTGTATTGATATTGAACATGCTGAAGGTATGAGAACGGCGTTAACTAATGCCAATGCTGATTTAGTTGCTCAAAACAGCAAATATATTATGCAAATTACTGGAGACAATGAAGAAGGCAAAAGAGAGTTGGACAACTTTATAAATCCTATTGAACGCTATCCAGTTATTGCCACTACTTCAAAATTAATGACTACTGGTGTTGATGCTCAAACCTGTAAGTTGATTGTATTAGATAGTAACATTGGTTCAATGACCGAATTCAAGCAAATTATTGGTCGAGGAACTAGAATTAATGAAGAATATGGAAAATCATATTTCACTATTATGGACTTTAGAAATGTGACTAACTTATTTGCTGACCCAGATTTTGATGGTGATCCAGTAATGATAAAAGAAGTTGGAGAAGATGATGATTTAACAGGAACAGAGGATGAAGGTATAGAAGCGGTTATTATAGATGATCTAACAGGAGATGAAGTGGAATTCCCAGATGAACCAGATTATCCCGAGATTGAAGGTGGTGGTGATATTGTAGAAGAACCAAGAGTTAAAATACGTGTTGATGGTGTTCAAGTAAAAATTGTAAATGAACGTGTTCAATATTTAGGAACTGACGGTAAAATCATTACGGAAAGTCTAAAAGATTACACCAAGAAAAATATAACTGAACATTTTCAAACAATTGATGACTTTTTAAATCGTTGGAATAAATCTGACAAGAAGAAAGCTATCATTGATGAATTAGAAGAGCAAGGTGTATTTTTTGAAGCTCTTAAAGAAGAAGTTGGAAAAGACTTTGATCCATTTGATTTGATTTGCCACGTTGCTTTTGAAGCTAAACCATTAACTAGAAAAGAGAGAGCGGATAATGTGAAAAAACGTAATTACTTCACTAAATATAGTGTGAAAGCACAAGAAGTCATTAATAGTCTTCTCGATAAATATACAGATGACGGTCTAATAACTATTGAAAGTACAGAAGTATTAAAACTAGATCCTTTAAATAAATTAGGAACGCCAATAGAATTAGTAAAGGCTTTTGGCGGTAAACCACAATATACAGCAGCATTAAAAGAATTAGAAATCGAATTATATAAAACATCAGCATAAATGGCATCGAACTACTTAGGAAGATTAAACGGAACTGCGAGGGAAGAACTCCTTCAACAATTATGGAAGATACAAGGCGGGAAATGTTTCATAACCGAAGAAAATATTGATCTTCAGTTACATGAGGATATTCTTGATATAGATCATGTAGTGCCTTCCAAACTTGGAGGTAAGGATGATCCAAGTAATTTTGCTTTAACTTTTTCAGCTGCAAATAGATCCAAACAAGCATCTGACTTAAAACTTGCTAGAATATTACATAGATTTAAAAAAATACAAGGTAACATTCAATCTACAGAAGATAGAAGCCCAAATCTTGATGATATAATCAAATCCAAAGGTGGTTCAAAACATCCTTTAAAATTCAGAAGAGAAGGAAATGAGATATTATTCTCCTTGGGACATGCGGGTAATAATGAAATAATAAAACTTCCTGTTTATACGGATAATTTGAGTGGATTGGAATATTTCTTTACTGTTCTTCCTTTGGAATATGTATTTCATGATGATAAAATTAATCCAAGGTCCATTGGTAGTAATATCTCTAAATTAATTGATGAATTTTATCAAGGAAACCCTCAGTTACATGTCCAGCTAGGTTGGATTGATATTGCTGAAAGTTCTGAGTCTAAAGTGAAAATATTTGATGGGCAGCATAAAGCTGCAGCACAGGTTATGCTTGGGGCTAAAGAAATTCCAGTACGAGTTTTTATTAATCCAAATGAGGACTTAATTATTCTAACTAATTTCAGAGCAGGGACTACTCTTAGACAAGTGGCATTTGATAAATCAATTCAAAGACATTTGGGAAATACATTATATATTGACAGGGTTGAACGTTATCAAAAGGAACTAAATTTAGAATCTGATAACCTTAATTTTTCGGAAAGAACTTTAACGAATTATTTTAAAGGGGAGTCAAGGGAATTAAAGAGATATATTCTTGATTCTGTGAGAGACGCTGTGACTAGAAATTCAAACAATAAGTTAATGGAATTCATTGATCTAGGTGGAAGAGCAAAGGAAAAACCCATTTCATATAGTTCTGTTGAGAAAACATTCTATTCTTTTTTTATTTACCAAGATTTACTTGAAACTCCGATTTCGCATAAGCTAGAGGAAGGAACTAATCCAAGAAGTTTAGAAAAAACACAAATAGTAAGTTTGATGAATATTATTGCAGAAGAGATCTTTATCGACAAATTTGACTTAGATCTTGGAACCTCCAGAATTGAAAATAAAATTCAAAAAAATGAAGATATTCCCTTAGAACATGTTCGCGCTTTCAGAATGGGTAAGGAGGAAATCATGTATAACTGGTTGAAATTTTTAGGACAGATAGTACAATCACATTTTATTTCTCAGGGACATCCTGTTGATGAAAAAAAACTTTTTCAATATCAATTTTCTGATACTCTTTGGACAAATATTCGAAATTATTTAAAGAATTTGTCTTTACTTCCTCTTTGGACGAATAATTCATTGTCTTCTACAGTATTTGGAGGTAAACAAAATTATCAATTCTGGCATACAATATTTACTTCTGGTTCTTCGCCACAAGGTGTAATTGTGTTGGCCCAACCTATAAATTTACTAGAATTGCAAAAACCTATAAAAACACAATAAATGGCAAATGTTGGAGCTGTAGTTAGCAGTATTAGAAATATAATGCGTCAAGACAGAGGGGTCTCTGGTGATGCACAGCGATTAGAGCAATTGGGGTGGATGCTGTTCTTGAAAATCATTGATGATAAGGACCAAGAACTTGAAATACTAAAAGACGATTACGTTTCAGTAGTTCCCGAAAAATTTCAATGGAGAACTTGGGCGTCTGACCCTGAAGGAATAACTGGTGATGAACTCTTAGGATTTATTGATAGCAACGCTGAAAGCAATAGAGGCCTTTTTGCATCACTTAGGAACCTTACGAGTATCACCAACCCGAAAAGAGCAGCGATTGTGAAAGAGGTCTTTGACGGTTCCAACAACTACATGAAGTCCGGTTATGAGATGCGTAAGGTCATCAATAAACTGAATGAGGTTAACTTCAATAATTCTGACGACAAACACGTATTTGGTGATATCTATGAAAGTATTCTTGTTGAGCTACGTGATGCTGGAAACAAAGGCGAGTATTATACGCCAAGAGCTGTAACACAACTCATGACTCAAATGACCGATCCTAAGTTGGGTGAGAAAGTGCTCGACCCTGCTGCTGGAACGGGCGGTTTCTTAACGGCTGCCATTGACCATATGCGTGAACATTATGTGAACACTGTGGATGATGAACACATTCTTCAAAATAGCATCACAGGTTGGGAATTGAAACCAGTAGCATATGTTCTAGGATTAACCAATTTGATTTTACACGAAATGGACATTCCTGATTATCACTACATGGATAGTCTTAAAAAGGAATACAACTCAATTGGCAAGAAGGACCAAGTTGATGTAATTCTTGCAAATCCTCCATTTGGGGCAAGTATAGCAGATGGTGTTGAAACCAACTTTCCTGCAACCTATCGTTGCAAAGAATCTGCTGATTTATTTGTGATATTGATGTTGCAATTATTAAAGCCTAGAGGAAGATGTGCGATTGTATTGCCTGATGGTTCAATAACTGGCGATGGAATAAAATCAAGAATTCGTGAAAAACTTTTGACGGATACTAATCTGCACACCATTGTTCGTTTACCTCAAAGCACATTCTTCCCTGCTACGGTAAGTACCAACTTGCTATTCTTCGAAAAAGGCAGTAAAACCAAGGAGATATGGTACTATGAACACAAACTACCTGAAGGACAAAAAAGTTATTCTAAAAATAAGCCTATTCAGTTTAATGAATTTCAACCAATTATTGATTGGTGGAATGATAGAAAAGAATCTGATGTTGCTTGGAAAGTAAATGTAAAGGATTTAAAAGATTGGGATTTAGACAGAAAAAATCCTACAGTTGAGGAAAAAGAAGAACTGAAATCCTCTGATGAAATTATCACTCTATTATCTAAGTCATTTTCAAAATCGAACGAAATTGCATTATCAATTAAAGATGCTATAAATGGTTAAGAAATATAAAAACAACTACCGTTTAGATATTGCATATGCAACGATTTTTAGAAATGTTAATGCCATTGAAGAAATTCCAATTCATACAGCGTTAAATATTACAAGTGGTAATAATCTGACCAAGAATGATATGGTTGCAGGTTCGCACATTGTATATGGTGGTGGTGGAGATACAGGTAACACACATTCTGAATTTAATATTGATTATAAAACTATTGGGATTGGGCGTGTTGGAGCAAGGTGTGGTTGTGTTTTTGAAATCCTGCCAAACTCATGGGTGACAGATAATGCTTTATTAATTCAATCTTATGACCAAAGGTTTTCATTAGATTTTTTGAGGCATTTTTTATCACATTCAGATTTAGGGCAATATGCAAATAACGCAATGCAACCTGTTATTAGTAAAACAAGAATTAAAGATGTCACTATTCCATTAATTGGAATTGAAGAACAAAATGCACTGTCTAAGATCCTTGACTTAATTGAGAAGAATGAAAAGTTTGAGAGTTTGGATTACACCTTACTAATAGCAAAAAATAGAATAATTGATAATTGGGAAATTCTAAATGAGGAAATTGAAAATCAAAAAGATCTCACAATTAATCTTAAACAAGCCATAATTCAAGAAGCTATACAAGGAAAATTAACAGCAGATTGGAGAGAACAAAATCCAAAGGCAGAACCTGCAAGTGAATTATTGGAATGCATAAAAGCAGAGAAAGTCCAGTTAATTAAAGACAAGAAAATTAAAAAGGGTAAAACACTTCCACCTATCACAGCAGAAGAAATTCCCTTTGAATTGCCTAAAGGTTGGGTATGGACTAAACTAGGTGATATTGGGAAATCTATTATTGGATTAATCTATAAACCTGAAAATGTAAATGATAGCGGAATACCAGTTCTTAGAGCTAATAATATTTTAGATTTTAAGTTGATTGAAACTAACCTTGTTCATGTTAATTGTGAAGTACCCGAAAACAAGATAGCACAAGTAGGTGATATTTTAATTTGTGTTAGAAGTGGCAGTAAAAAATTAATCGGAAAATCTGCTATTATTACTAAACCCGGTTTTTCATTTGGAGCATTCAATACATTATATAAGAGCATATTTAATGAATATATTCATTTATTTTTAATGTCTAGGACCTTTACCAATCAAATAAATGATGAAAAAAGTACTGGAATTAATCAGTTGACCCAAGGAGTGTTAAGGAATTTGCTTATTCCATTCCCACCATTTGAAGAACAGAAAGCAATCGTAGAAAAAATAGAGGGCATAATGCAAAAACACCAAGCATTAGAAGAAGAAATAAAAAACAGTGAAGCCAATGCTCAAATGCTTATGCAAGCAGTTTTAAAAGAAGCTTTTGAAAGTAATAAGGAAATTGTTGGAGAATGATAAAAGTCTCTGTTGAATATTACAATAATAAGGAAGCTGTATTATTTATATCCTACCCTAATTACAAAACAATAAATGCCAAAATTCATGTTGAATTTAAAATTTCTAAATCAGAATTTTTAACCACTCTTATGTTCACGGAGCAAGCAAATGAAAATGGATGGCACACCTACAATGATTTAAAAAAAAGAGTACAATATAGACTTGGAGACATTGAGGATATATTGGATTTTAATGATGACACCATCAAAGTAAAACAATCATCACAAAGGGTGAATGCCTCTGGTTTAACAGAACGTATCGGTGTTTCTCTAGGCCTTAACGTTGTAAATCAATTCCATGGGTTGTCAGAAGCGGATTGGTCTATTACAGAAGATGAATATTTTGATGGTAAAAGAGTTAAAGATTTCGATTATGAAATATCAATAGCTTCTGATGGTCAGAAATTCATACAAGTAGAGAATAAAGGGAACGTTTGTGATGATAATACAAAAAAGAATTCTTCCGTTAGTCAACATTATAAAAGTATTAAAGAAAAGAAAGAAGAGATATTAGAAAGAGAAGAATTAGCAAATATACCCCGACACGAAAACATATACTATGGTACTATTGGCGTTGTAGATGGAAAAAATAAGGCTAAAGTTTGGCTTATAGATCCTATTGCCTTTAATATTGAATGGAACCCAAAAAAATTCAAATTACTTTCTCGGCTATATTTCTATGCCAAATTGTTTAAAGAAATTGGTGTTCACAAACGAATTATAGTTCCACTTATTGAGAGAATTGAATTACTAAAAAAGTCAGGTAATATTAGCGAGTTTGACAAAGTTCGCTTGAAAGATACTTATAAGTCACTAAAGATTTTTATTAGTGCTAAAAATTTTGCCAATATTAATACTAATGAAGCTTTTGGCTCTTTCTACTTTGTGAAAACTAAAGAGGGAACGAAAGTGTTTTTAATGGCTGTAACGAAAGAAATATTAAAACTTATTATTAATCAAGATTTTAATGGGATAATAAATTATGAATATAAGAATGGAGATCTTGACGAAAAAGCTACTGTTGAGTTATCTACAAAGTTATCACAAACTTCAGAAGAGTTTGAAATGACAAAAGTTCAATTTGTATTTGATGAAAAACGAAAGCGATTATTTGCTCAGTATTATGGTACTATTGAGTATTCATCTAGTGGTAGAATATTTGGTATAATAGGTTAAAAAAATGCCTACTGAAATTACAATAAAGAATGCCAAGTCGTACTAAGCCATAAGTCGAGCCAAAACTTATCAAAGAGTATAATTGCCGCAACGCTGAAAATTTAAAGACAATGGAGAATGATTGCATAATTTAAATGAATTGAAATTATGTCTAAGAAATAGTTGGGAGAATTTCCTTAATGGGTACAACTATTATTAAGACAATATTGGAACAGGTTGGATAGTAAACAATAAAGTGCTATATGCGAAAAAATAACGAATTGGCAAATATATTTGACTGGAGAATAAAAGAAATAAACCATGATGGGAAGGCTTTTAAAATATAAAGATTTTTACGCTGACACTAAACCGAAAGAAAAATTCGATTTGATTAAAGATATTCCGCGCGCAGAATTAATTGCTGCAATTTCTGCCGTTAATTATATAATAAAATCTCCGTTAGATCAAAATTTTAATCATTCCCTAAGGAACCAGATAAAAATGATTGAAAGTATTTTCTTGGTTCACCAAAATCCTGAAAATAGAAAATATATAGAAAAAATTGTAAACGAATTAATAAAAACCTTTAAAGATGAGGGAGCTGGTATAACTGTTTTCACTAGAGTTTCCTGCCTCTACTCACAAAACGAAGTGATCTTCAGTGAAAAGATATTATATGAAGAATTAAGTGGTTTTAGTTACACTCTAGTACATACAGAGAATATCTTCAAATTCTTACTCCTTTCTAATGAAGATTTGCTTTCCTATAATGAAGAATATAGTGAAATAACATCCAATAATTTGGGCGAGGATTTTTTCGAAGCATTCATGTTCAAAGAAATTCCCCATAATCAATATTACTATATCCAAAACCCTTGGAACCTTTTGCAAAGATCTTTTGATCTCTTCCAATTTATTAAACATCGTTACAAAGACGAACTTGAGGAGTTCCTTCAAGAATATGCTTTAGATGCCCCGGAAGATTATTTAGGAGTAATTGGTAATTTTTTATTTGGAAAAAGCTCTGTGTCTCAATTGCACGTTTTTAAAGTTAATAAGACAGAAACTACAACTGTAAATAGGTTGGATAAATTAAGTTCACGGGATGAAGGAAAAGCTAGTGCAGGAATCAAAAAATTTGAATTTTTAGAGGTGAAGAAATCACCCTTTTATAAAATTGAAGGGGTCGAAAATAATATTTATATATTAATGGATAGTACCTTTTTGATTGAAAAATCTTATGATTTGTTTTTTTGGGATTTCTACTTTGATCAACTCAGGCCAAACGGGATGAACATTAAAGATTGGGGAAATGAAGTAGGACAATTTTTTGAAAATTATGCAGATAAAATATTTAAGAATGCCTTTAAAGGCCATAGAGATATTATCTATAAGGCTACCGATGATTTGAAGGTTAAAGGTTTTGAGTTTGCTGATTTTTATATTAGAAGAAAGAGACAAATCGTTCTAATTCAAGCAAAAAGATCTTTTGTTCCTCAGCTAAATTTTAAAGAGGTAAATTCTCTTGCTGATTTCAATAATCTGGATAAAGAAGAATTTTACAATCGTTTTGGTTTATATCAGATAGTAGAAAGTACTATTGAGACTTTCTTTACTTACGCTCCAGAAATTGATCCAAAGCTTCCAAAAAATAAGGTTTTTATTTATCCAGTACTACTGATAAATGAACCTATAATTTCAATGGCTGTAACTCAGTTCATTTTTAATAAAAAATTTGAAGAATTACTCCTAGCTAAAAAAATAGAAAGAAATTCTTCCAGAATTAGAATTGATCGATTAACAATTTTACATATCAATGAATTGGAAAAATTAGAGCAAAGTATTCAGGATAAAGATATAAAGTTAGATAATCTCCTTCTGCAATACTCACAAAAAAGAGAAGGTTCTAGCCAAAATAAATATGCGCCATTTACAAGCATGGATAATTTAATAAAATCAAAAATAAACGGAAAAGCAATTCCTAAGAGAAACATGAAAAAAGATTCGGGAGTTTACAAACAACTTATAAGTTTCACGAACCCTCAATAAATTCATTTTTTTATCTATAATTTTTAGAAAGGCTACACTGCACAAATGTTTTACTTTAGTAATTTTCTTAAATTACCCAAACAAATAGCCTTGTGTGATTTACAAGTTGAACCTTTTCTAGCTATTCAAGGTTTAATAAAAAGAATATTCTTTAATTTAAGCCAATTAAATACATTTCTCTCAAATGCTTGAAGCTGCCCATCAAGGTTATATTTATCAGGATATATTAGGAGCTTATTTTGTAGCTCAAGAATTAGCTCGAGGAAAGAAGGCAACAAAATTTCATTTTGATCATAAGAAAACGCCGATTGGTATTCTTGATAAGTTTGACGATATAGTAATTTATAGGGAAGGAATTGTAACCTATATCCAAGTTAAATATAGCAATCAGGAGAGTCAGCATGATCTGACAAAAGCTGATTTTTCTAATGGTTCTACTTATGATTTAGCACTTTTCGATCTTTTTACTACATGGAAGGCACTTCATACTCTGGATTCTGAATGGAGGATATGCCTAGCTTGGAACCAACCTGCATCTAATGACCCTATTAAAGAGGTACTCATAAAGCTTTCCGATGAAGAGTGCCTTTTACCCGGCACAACATGTTTTAAATTCAACTCTGACAAGTTGTGGCCAAAAAATGGAGAAGTACTTTCCTCCTGGAGAGCGCTTAAAAATTGGTCTAAATCAGTTGATAGAAGTGAATTTTCCTCTTTTTTGGAGAGCCTAATAATTGAACTTGACTGCCCTAAATCCTCTCTTCTTCAAAACTTTGATCGGGGCTTGGAAAAATTATTGGCTCGAACAATTGAGAGAATTGGAATTGGAATATATCCTAATGATCATCTTAATATTCGTGAAACTGCTGAAAGAATCTGTAGTTTTACTTGTAGTCGAAGATCTACGCAAAATGTTGATCCAATATCTTGTGATAAAATCGCAGTTAGAATTGGATTAGTTCAGGCTTACGGTGGGGTAGAACAAAGATTTCCTGTTGATGAAAATATTCTGGTCGGAACTCCACATAGAGTAGATCAAGTACTTCATGCACTAGAACAAAATGATAAGGTCGCTCTTACGGCTGAACCTGGTGCAGGAAAGTCTTGGTTTATAGATAATCTTCGAAAACATCTTGAAGAAACTACAACAATTGTAAAACATTACTGCTATATCGCTTTAGATGATTCTTTAGCTCTAGAAAGAATTACATTAAATGTGCTCTTTGGAAGTCTTATTACACAAATCGTAACGAGTGATGAAGATCTTGGACGTCATATGACAAGACGTTACGCTTCTAACCTAGAACAACTAAATATTCTTCTGAGAAAGATTCAAAGGAAAACACTTATAATAGTAGATGGAATCGACCACATTTGGAGAGTTTATCAAAAAAATAGAGGTGGACTTACAGAAAATGAGATCAAGATCTTAGAGGCACTCTCTCATTTGGATTGTTCAAATACCAATGTGACTCTTTTAGTGGTTTCTCAACCAATTGACCAACTTAAAAAGCTCGATAAATTTCATCAATGTAATCTTGCGCCAATATCACAGAATTATGTGAAGGAGCTATTTGACAAACATGCCTTGCCTGATAGAATAATTGAAGAAGACAAACTATCTCAACTCATTCTTGACAAGAGTAATGGGAATGCCTTATACTGTAAATATTTAGTAGACCATGCAATTAAAAATAATGAATATTACTCATTTAAGTGGCTAAGTGATCTTCCTCCATATGACTATAATCTTACGAAGTATTACGACTTCCTGTTTAGTCAGATTCAGAATGATACTAGAATTTCATACGCCTTGTGTGGTGCAGATTTTTCTTTAGAAGAAAAAGAGCTTCAGGAGATAACATATTTGGGAAATATTCTCTCAAAGCAATTGAAACTTTTGATGCCTATTTTAAGATATCTTCCTGTAGTTGGATATAGTTTATATCATGAAAGCTTCAAAAGATATGTTATTGATAATTTAAAAGAAGATAATGCATCGGTTGAACAGCTAGTATATCAACCACTTATTAGCTGGCTTGAAAAACAATCGTTTTTTAAATCTACCAAGGCTTTTAGTCACCTTCTGAAGCTTTATTTTGAAATTGATAATTATAAAAAAATAATTCAGACTATCTCTCCAACATTTATAGATGATAGTTTGTATAATGCTCAACCAATAAATAGCATCAGTCAGAATCATAATTTACAGAAGGAATCGCTTCAATACTGTCAGGCTTTTAAGGCAATTATTATTGTTGCAGAGCAGTCAAAGATTGTGGAAGAGTTAAATCATCTTAGTTCACAAGTCTTGAAAAAATATTTGTTGAGTGTTCAAGAAATTCACGGAGAAGAAGAAATGTACCGCTTTCTATGGAATGAAGACCACTTGCTAATTGATGATGGCGATGCTCTTCAATTTTTTGTCTATCAGGCATATTATGGAAAGGGAATTGTTCATTGGTCCCTTGCACCTAAAAATTCTACAATTCCCTATGATGAAGTAGGATTGGTGGCTATTAAACTTTTAGAAACGGAAAAGTATAAGGAATTTGAAGATTTGGTCGAAAAAATATTCAGTAATCCTGATTATGAAGGTGCCACAAATATCATTATTGGAGAACTTGAAAGGTATAATATTCATGTCAAAAAGAATTGGAAAGAGCGCACACCAAATTTTTTAAAATCTCTTAATAATTTGACCACAATTACTTCAAATTTAAATGAAGCGGTAGAAAGGATTATTTCTAATGAGAAATTTATCAAAAATAATACTTGGGAAGGGTTATTTCGAGATCTAGTTATTTTTGCAAAACAGGCTTCAGATCAGGAATTAGATTTAGCTATAAATAAACTTTCAAATTACAATTGGTTCAGGAATTGGTTAGTTTATTTAATAAAAATATCAGAACTTTCACAAAGAGAGTTTTTAGAAGAAGAGCTTCAAGAGGCCTTTACTTTTCTAGTTCGCGACCTGAAACCATTCAAAGGTGAGCCTAGAGTGTGTGATCTATATTCCCAGCTTTCATACATAAAAATGACATTTCATTTAGGTTTAGACCTATGTAAAGGCAATCAAAAGCTGTTAATTTCTTGTTGTGAATATCTTGAAAAGGTTACAGAGGTGACTACAAGCTTACATGGTTCCTTTAGTGGTCCATTGACTGATGAAGACTATTTAGAAATTATTGGACTTTATCTACCAGGGGAGTGGGTGCTTGAAAAATATGAAGATTATTATAAGCCCCTTGGATCGCGACGATATTATTCACATGTAGCAGAGGTGTCTTTTCAGTATGCTACCGTATTACATAGAGCAGGGAAGAAAAAAGAATCATATAAAAAATTCAGAGAAGGAATACAGGCTATTACAGCTTATGGCATTAGAAAAGATCGCACTCTGAGTGAAATTTTAGACTGTAGTGTTCCTTATCAGAAAGCTTATGGCACTCTGAGTCCTGATTGGTTTTATGAGCTTTATCAGTTGGCTATGACCGTTGTAACTCATACTGACGGAAGATCTACAAAACATTATCCTATTGAATGGTTTGAGGAGTTTTCAAAGGTATATCCAAACGAAGCATTGAAGTTTTTAGCCTGTGAAACATTAGAAAGTAACGGAGCTAATTGGCATCAAGAAAGTCAATTTTATCATATTCTGAAGGATTCTTCATTTTTTAATCCTACTCAATGGTTTTTGCTTTGCCGGTCACTACCGTTTGCATCCTCTGAAGAAATAATTACTCGAGCTTTGTGCAGGTTTGATGAGATTGATGACATCCTTCAAGATCCTTTTAAACGCTGGTTGTGCTCTTTACCTTACGCGGTAAAGGTGGAGGGTGGTTCAACTTATTCAAACGAATTGGCAATACAATTCAAAAAGAAATTAAACGTCTCTCTTGACGCAGATATATCAGTCAAGAGTACGGAGAACAGTTTAATAAAAGAGTCAAAAACGGAGTCACCCGCCTTTCCGACAGATTCGATTGAAGATGCACTAGCATTTCTGGAGATTCACTCATTTGAAGAAAAACATATAGTAAAGTTTACTTGCCTTTTTAAATCCTCTATTGATTGGAAGAATAAAAAACTAATTCTTCGACAAATTGCAAAAACTTTTAGGTTTGGTAGCGATGTGAAAAGCTGGATAGGACATATTTTTGAGAGAGAAACCCGTGAAGATTTATATTTTAACATATGTCTTTTTGTTTACGTTCAAGATGGATGGTTTCATGGACTTCATCATTTCCAATATCTTCAACGAGCATATAAAATAGATCCAGATATAACCATTCAACAGCTGAAAGAGGTTTCAGGGCATTATTTAGCTGAAATTAGTTACACCGGATTATTTTCTGCCAACTTGGTAAAGGCCTTGATCAAACTAGGATTAAAAGAAGAAATAGTAAATGATCTTTTCTATACTATATTTAATTTAGTAAAGCACCGATTGCCGCACCCCCCCGATTCAGAAATTAATCCAATTTTATATCAGGGTCTTCAAAACTTTAGCCAGAGAGAATTAATGGTTGTAGTTTTAATTGCGAGACTCAAAACTTTGACGACCTTTAAAACCCGTGGAATAATTTGGTCTCTTAGTTATATTGCCAAAACAGAACCAGAATCTCTTTTCCAACCTTTATCTTGGACCTTTTCTCATCCTGATTTTTTATTGCCGATTCATAGAGCAATTCTTTTGCAAATTGTGAAAGATTATATTGACATAAATATAGTTCCTGATAATATAATAGGTAGCTTTTTGAATCATTATCCTACTGGTTTTTTTCTTGAGGATCAACATATTCGTTCTTTCGTCAATTATAATATCGAATTAGATACTAGAGGGGCTCAATGTATTCTTTTTAATTCTAGTCCAAATGACTTGGGATTTTTTCCATACATTCATTTTAAGTATTGGTGGATAGTTAATTATCACGGTCCTCTTCATGGAGCATATGAGGCATATGCATATAAAAGAGATGAAATTAGTAAAAATCATAGTTCATACCATTTACAATCAGAAAAATTAATAACTCCAATAGTAGCTCTTGCCAATGCGGCGTATGAAATAATCAATAGGCAGTATTACGAGTTTCTTAAAGAACTTAATGAACAAACCTATCCTTCGTACAACTGCAATTTGGATTTCTGTCTAAAGGAAATAATTCTTCAAGAAGGGGCTTCAGGAAATAGACCATTATGTTTAGCAATGCATGACAATTTTCCTTCATTTGAAGTCCGGAATTCTTCTATGCCAATAGAAGAAAATGGATGGATTCTGCTCGCCTCTATGGAAAAAGAAATTTATGGTGAGTCTTTCAAACCAAAAAATATTTCTTACTCCTCTATTGCTCTAACTTTTGGCGAAGAACCTAAAACGCCTAAAGATTATTTTGCTAACCATTTTTTTAGAGCAGATCAATATTTAGCTAAGAATTTTATAAATGCACCATATGATCAACCTATTTGTAAGCTTATAATAAATGATACATTGGAGTATTCAAGAATAATTTTTGTCTCTCCCTGGATAATAAAGGAACTCGGATTAACAGTAAATTCAAATCTCCATAATGGCTTTCGGGCATTTGATAATCAAAGTAATGAGGTTATTAAAATGATAACCTGGAAAGAAGATTATTTTGGAAGTGCAAACGATGGAAATGAAATACCAAGACTTGAAGGTGTGGCAGTTCTAATAGATAAAAATATGTACAGTCGTTTACTGCAATTATATAACGAAAAAGGATGGTTCGTATTAGCTAAAGATGATACAGAGTAAGAAATAAATTACAATTCTAACATCAATTCATTGTTTGGAATAGGAAGCGCTTAAACTAAATGAGAGTGTTTATCAGTGGTTTGGATTTATGATCTTACCGTTGCAACGGCTATGCAACGGTGCCGTTGCATTCGCTGTTGCGATTACCGTTTCCGTCTCAGTTTATTTCATATTTCTCATTGTAACCGCGGCCGTTAATTCCTTTTAACCGCCGCGGTTAGTTCACCGTTAAAAGTTTTGTTAGTGCCATTGCAGTTACCGTTAATTTCATTGCTCCCACTGTAACCGCCGCCGTTAGTTCGTCGTTAAAAGTTTTGGTGTTGCAGTTGCATTCCCGTTACAACTGATTGAATTAAAAATGAATCTAGTGCCCAACCGTTGCAACGGTTGGG
>Ga0209414_1000537_pt1 | contig 18163 bp, 23 predicted proteins | sample LakVidmifraction_4_FD_181154 | JGI IMG/M metagenome (GOLD analysis project Ga0209414, IMG submission 181154) | Hypersaline microbial communities from Lake Vida, Antarctica - Brine Hole Two &gt;0.2 micron (SPAdes) (version 2) | ecosystem: Environmental > Aquatic > Non-marine Saline and Alkaline >... | reverse complement strand
CCCTCGCGCGCGTTATTATTAGTATTATATATATTATATTAATATATAATATATATATCTTTAATATATAAGCACAGCCGAAGATCAGTAGTTCTTAATCGTGTGAGTTCTTTGCTACGGTGTAATATTATGTTGTAAATGTTTTATTCTTATAGCTTTACACCTGTTTTAAACTTCCAAAAGTACTATCTTAAGTATAATTTGTCAAAAAACAGGCAAAACACCCCTTTTTTGGACATAAATGAACAAAAATGAACAGACCTTTTAAAAACGGCAATTTTGGGGTGTTTTGGGGTCAAAATCGAGGGCAAAAGGGATCTTGTTCGGGCAAAATTGGACAAGAAAGTGGCGAAAAACGGGGTTGAAAAGGTGGTTTTGGCGTAGTTTTGGCGAAAATCAGAGGGATATAACAAGGCGATAGTATTGGTTTTGTTGGTTATTGTGGCAGATGTTGCTCGGGATTGTCACCCGTAAGGGTAGGTTAAAGGGTACCCTACCCCGGTTCTCCAGGGGGAATTAAGGGGCGACTGTCGGACAAATTTAGGAAAGAACGATGTGAAAGTGGGCAAAAAAAACAAAATAAAATAAAAAAAATAAAAAATATATACAGCTGGTTACAGTTGGTTACAGTTTGTTGTAAGGTGTTGAGAAATAACGAGTTATATATTCTTTTTCTTTGACATTAGTGTTGAAAAGATGTATAAAGGGGGTGTTTAGAAGAGATAGTGTTTGTTTTGGTCTCGCTGTAGCGAGAAAGCATAAAGAATGTGAGGATTGTTATGGGTTGTTAATATTATTTTTTTTTGGGAAGGTGGCGGAATTGAGACGCGAGACGAGTGCTTCTCTTTGGGTTGGATTATAAGTTGCGCACTGACTTGATCTGTAAACTAAGCCCAGTGCAGGAATCGAATCCTGTCCTTCCTCTATGTGTTATAGAGCCTTCACTCGGCTCTGGTAGACCAGTATGCGTTTAGGTGATTCTTGCACTTATCTAGAGAAAGACTTGAAGTGACTAGCGTAAGAGGGAGGTGAATAGGGGTTGCAAACCCTGAAGACCTGCCCGCCGGCCATTACCGAGTGAATGTTTTTGAGATGTTGATTGCCTTGGGATTGAGCATGCCTTTAGTGAGGTCCGCTTGATAAGAGACTTAGGCTTATACCGGAGATCTAAGGTTGTCAATGTTTCACGGGGAATGAGATGATGTTTGGACATTCAGGTGTTATTATCCTCCTTGCTTGAATGTTTGGTGCCTGGTTTGGCTGTTGGGGTTGGCCAGGCACGCTTTTTGAATGAGGATGAACTCTCGCTGTAGCGAGAAAAAAAAGGCAATATGAAAGCGATGGTTGAAGATTCTATACAAACAACAGATTTTAAGTTGGGTAATGTTTACGCAGCAAAGATTTTTGAAGAGTTTGCAGCATGGTCTGCACCACGACATGATGATGAGATTATGATGTTACCAGTTTGGTTACAGGTTATAATAAAATAAAAATGAACGATTGACAATTTAGTTGATTTAGAGCCGCTGGGGTTTGGAGTTTGGCCACTTTGAATTTTCGGCATTGAAGGCACAACAAGGTGTACACCCCTTGTTGTGCCTTTTTTTGTGTCGTTGGCGGATTCCTGCGTTGCCCTAATAAGGTGCGCAGGCATGATTTTAAGGCGGCGCCAAGAATGGCGCCCGTACAAACTGCGTTGAGGCATGGGAAGCGGGGGATTTATGAGTGAGGATGGTTTGAGTCGTGTGGATGAGGCGGGGATTTGGCTTGCTGAGAAGGACAGCGGGATGACGTTGCGGGAGATTGGCGAGAGGCATGAGGTTTCTCCTTCAACTGTTCAGAAGTGGGTTAATTTGGAGATGGTTCGGCTTGAGAGGCCTAATACTGAGAAGATGCGGGTTGAGGTTGTTCGGAAGTATGCGCGGGTGGAGAAGCTTGCTGATGATTTGATGAACTTGCGTGTTGATGCGGATCCTGAGATTGAGCAGGTTAATCAGGCTAAGCGGATTCGTGGTGCGGAGTTGATGTTGAAGGTTGAAGAGGGTCGCCGGAAGATGTACGGGCTTGATAGCGCTGTTAAGACTGAGCTTACTGTTAATCCTTACGGCGGGAAGAGTCGCGAACAGCTGACTAAGTTGATTGGGGTTAAGTTGCCGGCTGGGGTGCAAAAAAAATTTTTAAAACAGGTTGAGGAACTTCCCGATGTTGAGGATCTTCCGAAGGTAGAGACTGATGGATGATAATGAACTTGAATTATTATATGCGTATGCAAAAAAGGATTTTGACACATTTTTTAGGATAACGGTTCCTGGTGAGGATTATCGTTATGGTAAGCATACGCATAAACTTATTGATATATGTCAAGATTGTACGGAGGCTATCGAACGGGGTGAGACGAAATATGTAATATTTAACATTGCTCCTCGGCATGGGAAGAGTGACATTGTTTCAAGGCGGTATCCGGTTTGGCATCTGGGTGATCATCCTAATCATGAGGTGATCCTTGCTTCGTATGCGAGTGAGCTTGCGACTGAGTTGTCAGGCAACGCTAAGGATTGTTTTAAGCAGTGTGTTGATGCGCTGATGTTCTGGGAATTGAAGCTTTCTGGTGATACGCACAAGAAAAACTCTTGGGGAATTGCGGGCAAGAAAGGGTTGATGAATGCGGTTGGTCTGGGTGGATCGGTTACTGGTAAGGGTGCGCATCTACTGATTATTGATGATTATTGCAAGAATAGGGAAGAGGCGGAGAGTCTTGCGAAGCGTGATAGGGCATGGGAAGCTTTTAGGAACGATTTGCTTACTCGTCTTAGTCCAGATGGACATGCGGTTGTTATTGCTGCTACGAGATGGCATGAGGATGATTTGGTTGGGCGGATTCTTGAAGAGATGAAGAATAACCCTGAGTTTCCGCGGTTTGAGGTGATCAGCATGCCAGCGCAGAATGAGGATGGAAGCTATTTGTTTCCTGAAAGGTTTTCGCCGGAAATGTATTTGGCGTTTAAGGCTTTGGTTGGTTCTTATGGTTGGCAGAGTTTGTATCTACAGGATCCTAAGCCAAGAACGGGTAACATGCTGCGGGTTGATCTGACTCATGTCATCAATGTTGAAGATTTGCCTGCCGGTTTGGAATGGTGCAGATCGTGGGATCTTGCAAGTTCTGAAAAAGAGCGGGCGAAGACAGATCCTGATTGGACTGTCGGTACAGAATCGGCTTATGACAAGCCGAATAATAGAATTTATGTGAGAGATGTTGTGCGAGGTCAGTGGACCGCGCTGACCAGAGACAGAAGAATTAAAGAAGTTGGTTTGAGTGATCGAGCCAATGGTACAACAACGACGTATGTCGAATCGGTTGCGGGATATAAAGATGCTTATGTGAGAATAAAAAAAGACCTTGCCGGCATTCAAAAAGTTGTCAAAGTCACTCCAAAGGGAGATAAAGTTGCGAGAGCATCCGTAACGATTGAAGCGCCTTTTGAAGCTGCGAAGGTTTATATTGTGAGAGCAGAGTGGAATGGTGTTTGGCTTGATGAGTTTGCAGTTTTTCCGAAGGGAAAACATGATGACATGGTTGATAGTTTGGTTAACGGAGTGTACAACAAAATGAAACATGGCGAGAATTTAATTACAAGTATACTGTTTGGGGGTATGTAATGGCGTTTTTTGGAATGATTAAAACAAAAAAAGACTCAACTGACGATGCGATTGTTATTAATCCCGGGTATGGCGAGTTTATACCTATCTGGAAAGCACAGATTGCTTCTTATGCTGGGGAAACTGCAATTAAGAAGGCTGGTGAGACTTATTTGCCTCTGCCGTCCGGTAAGATTCCACAGAAGTCGAAAGAACCTAAATATGTTGCTGAATATTATGCTGGTTATATTGCCCGGGCGGATTTTCCCGAGGCTCTACAGGAGGGAGTTTCATCAATGACCGGTATGGTTTTCGAGGATGCCGGAATTGTGGAGTTGCCTGAGGGATTGAAGTATTTGTTTGATGTTACTACCTCTAAGGGGGATAGTCTTAAAACTGCTATGCGCTATACACTGCAACGTCAGTTGATCACTGGAAGGATTCTTGCTTTGTGGACAGTGGATACGGTTAATAATAATCTTAAGATGGTTTTTTATGATGCATTGAGCATATTGGATTGGCATTCTGACAATGCTGGCAATGTTGTTGCGATAACTCTTGATGAAAGTAGCAATCAGTTTGTTGATGGCAAGTGGGAATGGGTGGCCAAATATCGGGTGATTGGCATTGATGCTGCTATGAATTATTACAATGCTATTGTTTCAGATACAACCCGCTTCAATTTTGCAAGTCCCGAAGGTGCGAAATATGACAATTTACATGGGATAGTATATAAAAATGGAATACCTGGAATTATATTTAATTCTACTAATATTGGTGGTAGCACTGAGATACCTGTAACACTAAAAATTACAGAATCGGCAATAAAGGCTTATATTAACAGCGCCGATTACGAACAGTCCTTGAGTCATACCGCGCAACCCACACTTTACACAATTAATTGCAAACTAGATCCCAGCGTTACATTGTGCCTTGGCGCCGCAGTCGCTTTGGGTGTTGAGAATCCCGAGGGTAAACCTGAAATTGGTTATCTTGAGACACAAGGTGTTGGTCTTGCAGCTTTGTGTACCGCAATTGAAAATCATAAAAAAGAGGCGCGCAAAAATATAGAGTTAATTGAGAATGCAGCCGAGGCCGGCGTTGCGCTTAACACCAGGTTGTCAGTCAAAACAGCATCTCTCCAGAACGTAGCACTTACACTTGAGCAGGGATGGGTGCAGTTGTTGAAGATGGCTGCAACGTGGATGAATGCCGGAGATTCAAAGATTACAGTCAAGGTTAACACAGACTTCCGGAAAGACAACTTACTGCCACAAGATATAGTCCAGCTTGCTGCAATGATCCCTAGTGGCGCATATTCGAAGAGGGATCTTTTCTTTATCCTAAAAAAAGCAAAATTAACACAATTTGAGAAATTTGACGAATGGGACGCGGTAGTTGAAGAGAATGGGATTCCGGCAACAATTATACAGGATGTGACAGATGCCAACAGTCAATGAAAAATTACATAGTGATCTTATTGAGCATGGGCTTTATCTGGATCGTGTTTCTTCAGACATTCGCAGGGCTATGGTTGCAGAAGTTGACAAGACTGCGAGTGACTTGAGAGGTCTGATGTCTCAGTTGTATGACATTGAGAGCAAAGGCAAGTTGACAAAGGGTTATAACGAAGGAATGGCGGCCTTGCAGAAAAAGATTGCGAATGTAAGAGCTAAGGGTTTTGAGAGTGCGCGGGTTCAGAGTCTGATTGATTTTGAGAAGTTAACGCAGGTTGAGGCGGCTTATATTAAGGGTGCAGTTGAACGAAACATTCCTGCTGAGTTGGGATATAGCGCGAAGGCTGTTGCGGGAACTGCGGTTAAGAACATTGTTGCCTATGGTGCTTTTTCTGGTGACGACATGGGGCAATGGTATCAGAAGTGGCAAGTTGCGGATCTAAACAGGATTATGAGCACGATTAAGAACGATCTAGCACAGGGACTGACGGTGCACGATGTCGAAAGGCATTTGTTCGGGACCAAGGCCGCAAAATACACGGATGGGATTTTGCAAGATACTCGGAACGATGCGGAAAGGCTTGCGAGGACAGTCAGCAATGGCGTGAGCAATGCAGCGCGGATGGAGTTTTATGAGGCAAACAGTGATGTGGTTGGTTCGGTTATGGTTTCGGTGGCATTTGACGGTCGCACTTGTGATTATCACTTCGGCATCGCTGGGAATGTTTACAAGATTGATAATCCTGCGAAACCAACGTTTCCGGATCATCCGAATCAGCGGACGTTCTATTCGCCGGTTGTTGACGGGATGGCGGTAATTGGTGACAAGCCGTCTGTGGGTGGAAGGAATTTCAGGAAGGCAGCTAAAGAAGATTATCTTAAGAATGCCAAGGCTAAGGGTCTGAGCGATAAGGATGCGCGCGGTAAGTGGAACAATTTGAGTTCCAAGTATAAGAACAGGCTTCAGAACGTACAGCGAGAGAATTATGCGGGCGAGGTGTTTGGGAGTGAACCTGCTGGAATGAGTGGTGATGCCTGGTTGAGGAAGCAGAGTGTTGAGCTTCAGAATGATGTTCTGGGGGTTAAGAAATCAAAGATTTTTAGGGAAAAGGGGTTGACGCTGAGCGAGATGATGGATGGAAACCGAAGAAAGTTGATGACGGTTACAGATTTGGAAAAGAAAAGCGTAGTAATACCGAAAATCAAGCCGGTTGCGGTACCAGGGAAAAAGTATACAAGCACGAATGAGGTTTTTAAGAAGGTGTCGTATCAAGGGATTGATGAGGGTTATGCAAAGGATATTGATGCGAGATTTTTGGATTTGGAAAACAGTTATCCGATAAACGAGGGTAATATAAATGTTAGTACTGCGAAAGCTAAAAGCTGGATAGGTCATAGTCTTTCCCAGGTCACGCAACGAAACCATAACGGTAAAGATTTTTTATTTTATGATGACAATATCGTTTTGAACAAGGTTCTGCTGCAAAATAAAAAGACTGCGAAAGCTACACATCTAACAAACTATAGAGGACGAGGTTCGAAATTAAGGAGTGACCTAGTAACGATAGATCATGAATATGGACACCAAATTGACAATCATTACAACATCCTGAAAAATCCAAAACTAAGAACAGCAGTAAATAAATTCAGGGGTGGAGTTGAGTATAATGGAGAAGCTAATTTAAGAAACGTGCACAAGACAATAAATAATTTTGTCAACCACGGCTCAAGCAAAATGTCAAAGGAAATGTTTAGAGAAATGCAAGCAGATTTGGGTCTTTCTAAGGCCGGCATGAAGAGCAAAATAAAATCAGAATTTGGAAGCTACGCAGCAACAAGTGTGGATGAATTTTTTGCCGAGGGTTTTGCCACTATGCGCCATTTAAAAGAAATTGAAAAGACGCCTTTTATAAAGGATTTCGAGAAGTTGTTTAACAAAAAATTTGATGAGGTAATTAGAAATGCAAGCAATTAATGGGAATGATATGACTCAAGAAGACTATGATGACATATACTCAAGGATAACAGAGTTGCAGTTGTTGGAAATTGACGGGGAAGATCATGCGGAAGAGTTGAAGAATCTGAAAGCCAAGATTGAGTATGAGGAAATTTAAGAAAGGCGCCAAGAATGGCGCCCGTACGGGGCAATAGAAAAAAAAGAATTTACGAGGGGCGGGATGCTCTTCATGAACAACAACAAGAGCGGGATGCTCTGAAATGGAAAATGAGATGCTAAAGTTCAAATTGAGTGCTGAGGAAATTAAGGCTTTGCCGGAAATTCTTCAGAAGGAATACAAGGCGATTGAGGGTGAGGACGGGATGTTTTTGCTTGATGCACCTGGTGAGAGTAACGAGGCGATTGCGAATCTGAAAGCTTCTGTCAATTCCGAAAGGAAGTTGAGAGAGACCGCGGAAAAGCAATTAAAGGATGTTGCAAGGAATGATGATGCGTTCACTCAGATGAAGTCTGATTATGAGGAGTTGAAGAGTTCTAAGGGCGATGATGCCTGGAAGCTTCAGGAAAAGAACCTCAAGGCTGAAATTGTTAAGCGTGATGGACAGATTAATGATTTGACCGGGAAGGTTGACACTATGACGTCTGCGCATCGTAAAGATTTGTTGCATCAGACTATGACTTCTATTGTGCCAGAGACTGTTAGAAAAGGTGCTATGAAGGACATTTTGTTACGAGCCGAGAGAGATCTTGAGTATTCTGATGATTTGAATGGTGGCAAGGGTGGATTTATGGATGCAGAGTCCGGGCTTGAAGTTAAGGACTGGTTTAGTGGCCAGCTCAAAGAGTCCGAACACTGGCTGCAACCAAGTATTTCTTCTAATCCCCCAGGGAATCTGGACGGAAATGGAGATAAAGGTCAGTCTGCTGCATATCAGCAGGCCAAACAGACAGGAGACGTTACCAAAATGGTAAGCAGTGCTCCTGTCATTGCATAAAGGAAATTAAATAATGGCTACAATAACCGGATATGGATTGTCAAATGTAAAGAGAGATTTGTCTGATGTTCTAAGCACAGTGATTGCTAAGGCACCCCGATTTATTTCTCGTTTTAAGCTAGTTGATCCAGCGATGGACACAAAGCACGAGTGGAATGAAGATTCATTGTCCCCTCGAACAATCAGCATGAATGCAATTGGAGTATATTCAGATCCAACATTCACGTTGAAGATGAGCGCGGCAGATTATGCTGCAATCAAAGTTGGTACAGTCTTGAGACCACAGGGCAGTGCAGCTGTCTTACAGGTTACAGCGAAAACATCTGTAACTAATGTTGCAGCAGTTGCGATTGCGCTTAATGGAGTAACAGCAGCAGCAGGTTTAATTGCTAATACAACAGTTCTTGACATTGTTTCTACACCTCAGAGCGAGGGCTCAAACAATGGCGATGGCGAGGATGCAGTTCGCGTAAACGCAAACAACTACAACTATACTCAGATCATCAGAAAAGAGATGATTTTGACAGGTACTGCATTGGCTAAGAAAATCTATGGCAATGTTGACAATTCTGTTAATGCACAAACTGCATTCAAAATGCAGGAGTTCATGCGAGACATGAATCGCATGTCTATTTGGGGCATTCGAACAGCATCGTCAGGCTCTGTTTTGGGTCAGTCCGGCGGATTGTACAACTTCGCTACAGCAACTGGTGGATTATCAGTGACTCCTGCTACAGCTCTAGATTTGTCAAGCAAGTTTGTCAATGATGGTGCTGAAAAGGTTCTTGCAGCGGGTGGAGATCCAAATTTGATTCTTTGCTCAATTCTTCAGGCGCGTAAATTGTCTGCTGAATATGCAAGCAAGCTGCAGGTTGTTGTTGATGACAGCAAGACTGGTCAGTTTGTTGCAACAGTCAAGAATGACGTTACCGGTCAGTTAATGACAATTATGGCAGATTATGATGTTGTTGTTGACGAGGCATGGGTTCTTGATGATAGCGGTTTTGGTTTGAGTTTTTATCGGCCACTGGAAGATGAAGACGCAACTACGGCAGGTTTTGACGGAATCAAGAGAAGTATTCTTGGTGAAGTTACGTTTGAATTCAAGAATGCTCTTGCACGCTGCGCGCGGATCAAGGGTCTTTCTACAAGCTAGGATTGAATTATTATGATTAGAACAATAACAACAGATGCGAATAGCAAAGTGGTTATTGGGGATGAAGGGAGGGCTTCGTTCCCTCTCTTCATCTGCGATGCTGATGCTATTAGTGGCTACAATAAGAAGTTTGATGTTAATAAGGCATTAGCTGACGTTGAAAGCGCTGGCGAAGTTCCTGGAACTTCGGAGAAGGTTAAGGAACTTGGGGCGGTTGCCGAAGGTTTGTCGGTTGTGGTTGATAAGCAGAAGGCTGAAATTGAGGCTTTGCTGATTGACGTTGACGGTCTGGCGCACGGAATTGATTTGTCTAGGGCAGAGGTTGATGCTGCTAAAGCTGCAACTGAGAAGGCTCAAAAGGATCTTGCTTTGATTAAGGCTGAAAATTTCACTTTGAAAGCGGAGGTTGCTGAAAAGAATGATGCAATTGAGAAGCTTAAGGCAGGTAAGGCAGGGGCAAAGAAAACAAGATAAGGCGGCGCCAAGAATGGCGCCCGTACAGGAAAGCGTGTAGCAAATGATTATAGTAAGAGATGATAAGGTTGTTATTGTGAGTGATAATGGGAAGCGACAGAGTTACCCGGCATCGATCAGCAATGACCAGGCTGTGAAGCATTTTGCAGATGGCACGGAGCCGGCAAAAAAAGAAGTTAAGAGAACTTCGTCGGGACAATTTGCAAAGAAAACAAAGAAAGCGAAGTAAACTATGGCTTTTGATTCAACAATTGGCGGGGCGGAATCGAATAGTTATGCGACTATCGCAGAGCTTGACGCAATTTTTGAGTTGCGGATTAACTCTGGCGCGTGGACGGCGCTGTCGGAATCTGAAAAACAGGCTTATGCAGTGACGTCAACGATGATGCTTGAGGCGCTCGTGGAGTGGAATTTCTACAAACAGAGTGAGGACCAGGCACTTTGGTGGCCTGTGTCGATTTATCCTGATGAGATTCCAGTTGCAATTGTTCGCGCTGTTGCTGAACAGAGTCTCTATATGTTGACTAATGGCGATGCTTCGTTTGCCCCTAAGGCTATTATGAAGGGTGTTTCGGAGGTTAAGGCCGAGGGTCTTGAGGTTAAGTTTAGTAAGTCGTTTGTGGCTAAGAAGTTTGCGGATCTGGTTCCTGGGATTCTTGGTGGTCTTGGCGTGGTGGCGGCGTCGGCGATTGGTGGCGGTTTGAGTATGCATGACGTGCTGAAGGGATAGTGTCATTGCATGACGGCAAGATAACCAACTGCGTTGGGGCAAGGCAAGATAGGAAAAGGCGGCGCCAAGAATGGCGCCCGTACGAAAGAATGAAAGGCTTATAATGGACTGGATTACAAAGCAGCAGTGTCAGAGATATGATGATCTTATTAAATGGTTGCAGACAGAGCATCCGCCGGAGGCTTGCAATGGTTATGCTCAGGCGATGAGGGATTCGGTGATCTGTCTGCTGAAGGGGCAGAAGTTGCAGTTGCAGAGTTTGCAGAAGCTTAGTTTGACGGCGATGGTTGCTGTGCTTGGTAGCGTGGGTATGGTTTGTTTGACGGCGTTGCAGTTGTCGGGAAAGTTATAACATGAGTTTGTTTGATGACATTGGGTTGAGTGAGATTGTGATGGATGTGCTTACTGATGACATGGTTGGCACGACTTGCGTTGTTTCGCTGGCTAAAGGTGATTATGATGCTGCAACTGATATGATTACGGATGTTGCAGATTTTTCGGAGACGATTAATTGTTCACTTGGTCTTGGGTATAAGGCTAAGGAGATTGATGGCACTAGGATTAAGGTGGGAGATTTGAAGTTGTTGATTGCTGGCGCTGATTGGCGTGGGTTGCCTGATTGGTCACCTTCCCCTACTAAACCAACGACTGCGATGACGGTGGTTAAGGGTGGTGTGGAGTATTCGATTGAGAATGTTGGGGTTGTTGATGGTGGGGATGTAGATGTTCTGTATGTGCTGCAAATTCGAAGATAACCGGGGGAAGCAAATGAATGTTAATAATGGTGGGTTTTTTGCGGGGATTGATGGATTTTTGGAGGATGCGGATAAAGATGCGGTGACAAACACAAGAAAAGTGTTGTTTTCTGCATGGCAGGGGCTGACGGATCAGTCGCCCGTGGACCAGGGGACTTTTAAGGGCAATTGGATGATGACTGTGAATGGTTTGAGTGCTGAGACTTCGGAGAAGGTGGGTGCGCAACCGTTTCCGGATGTGGCTTTTAAGATGGGGGATGCGATTTTTTTGAGTAACGCGCTGCCGTATGCGCTGAGGATTGAGAGTGGATGGAGTCCGATGGCTCCGCAGGGTGTGGTTGGTCCTACTAGAAGGGCGTTAATTTTGGAGCTACAGAAAAATGATTGATTATAGATTTGTACGAAATGAGTTTAGACGGCTGCTGATTAAGGATGCTGATGTGCCGGCTCGGGTAGGGAATCTGCTTGATGCGAATCAGTTTGCAGCGGAAGGGCGAAGTTTTACGCCGTCGGTTAATCTCTATGTAGAGGAAGTCACAGGCGTTGACAACGATGGGCTTGAGTTTTCGCATAGTTCCTTAACAAAAGTAACAATCAGTTACAATGTTAAAGGATTGTTATCGGCAACTGAAAACATGCAAAAAGAGATAGAAAGTTTAAGGCTCGCGATTGCCAATGAGTTTGACAGTAAAGAACCCTTTGAGCTTTCAGGTCTTGGGTTTTCAATAATGGAGGTCACACGGCGACCTTCAACAAACAAAGATGGTTGGAGATTGGCTCCGCTGGATGTGACGGTGGATTGCTATCTGCGACCAAGTTAAAACAAGAAAAGGGAAATAATTATGTCAATTGTATATTCGGGTGATTTTATATCGGGGAGTCACGGTGGTGTTGGTTCGTTTGATGTTATTGCATTTGATGCACCGGAGTTGATGCGGGATGATAGTACTGACGCAACACATGGTGGAACTGGCGCTGAACATGAGTTTTTGGCGGGTGGAAGATTTAAGACTGGGGATGCCAAGGTTACGATACCTTATGATCCTGCATTTTTTGCAGAAACACCGGGGACAGCTAACGGGGTCGTTGTTGCGTATCCGTTGAGTATGAATGCGGTGGGAATGCCAAGTAAGTCGTTTGCTGATATGGTGCTTAAGAGTGTTTCGCCGGGTCAATTAAAGGTTAAGGGCGGTCAGCCAACGATGGTGCTGACGTTTACTAAGCATAATCCGTAGAGAATAAACACAAAGAACTCTCGCTGTGCGAGAAAAAACAAGGGAAATAATTATGACAAAAGTATATACAGGTGATTTCGTTTCGGGAAGTCATATCGATGCAGGCAGTTTCAATGTGATTGCGATTGATGCACCTGAGTTGATGCGCGATGATAGTACGGATGCCTCAACGGGCGACACAGGTGATGAGCATAAGGTTGTAGCGGGCGGAAGATTTAAGACTGGGGAGGCAAAAATTACAGTGCCGTATGATGAGGTTTTGCTGGACAAGCAACCTGGTGGTCAGGGAGTTGGGTCTAATTTGATTTTGACTGCGGTTGGCATGTCGGTAACTTTTGACCTAATGGTGCTGAAGGGTGTCACTCCTGGGCAGTTGAAGATTAAGGGTGGTCAGCCAACTATTGTGCTGACGTTTACTAAGTCTAATGTTTCAACTGCGGTGTAAGAAGGGCGCCAAGAATGGCGCTAAGAAGGGCGCCAAGAATGGCGCCCGTACAAAAAAACGAGGATAAAGATGACAGAAAAAGTTAAATATATGACGTTGGCACAGCTTAACAACAAAGAGCTGGATGAGTATGACGTGCCTTTGAGCAACGGCTGTGCGTTTGGATGCGTGGAAATTGATATTGATCAGTTTGAAAAAATAAGAATGGCGAATCTTGAAGACAATGTTGGTTTCAATATGGCGCTGGTTAAGGCTTCGGTTGTTAAACCGGCACTTGATGATGCGGCGATTGCTAAGTTCAGAAAAACAGGCGGCGTGCTGTTGTTTAAAGAACTTACTGATGGAATCACCAAAAAGCTTGGTTTTAATACAAAGATTGAGGAAGTTAAAAAAAAATAGAGGATGACATCTGCTTGCAGACGATTGTGGAGATGGCCTATAGGACTGGCATCCCACAGTCGACACTGCGGCGCAGGTTTACGCATAACGAGCTAAATGAGATTATTGCCTATAAAGAGCTGGATTATGAGAGGGTGAGCAAGGAAGATGTGAGGTTTCAACGGCTGGGTTTTTGGAATGCGATGTGTCATGCCAGCGAGGGCGACGAGGTGGATCCTGATATGTTTTTGATTGAATGGACGAGGGATGAAGAGGATCAAGATGATCAAGATGATTTGGAAGTACAGCGAATCAATGTTGAGATGCTGTTGGAGTCGATGGCGGCAAGGTTTGACGGCAAAATAGAAAGATTTTAAGATATGAGCGCAAACATACTACATTTGGGCGTTGAGACCGGGCAATATGTTCCAGGCATGCAGGCTGCAACGGCTGTGACGGAATCGTTCAAGGCGTCGACTATGGCGACTTTGGGGAGTCTGACGGCTCTGGGTGCTGGTATGACTGCTGCGATTTCTGTACCAATTGGCTTGATGAATGCTGCTTCAATTTCGGCTGCTAGTGATGCGACTGAGGTTGGGAGTAAGTTTGCAACAGTTTTCTCGACTTTATCATCCGAGTCTTCTGCAACCGCTGCTGCTCTTTCAGAAAATTACGGTCTTGGAATTACATCAAGTAAGGAATTACTTGCAAATACCGGCGACTTATTAAGCGGATTCAAATTCACGCAGGTCGAAGCATTAAGCCTTTCTAATAGAATTCAGGAACTAGCAATTGATACAGCTTCATTCTCAAATTATGCCGGCGGCGCAGCCGGGGCATCGGAAGCATTGACAAAAGCAGTGTTTGGTGAGATGGAGATGGCCAAGGGTCTTGGTATTGTAATTCGTCAGGATTCAGAAGAATTCAAAAATTTAGTGCAGCACTATATGAGAACCGAAAATGCAACAATGCAACAGGCCAAAGCTTATGCGGTTCTTGATATTGCAACTGAGCAATCAAAGAACAGTATTGGTGATTATGCAAGAACAATGAATGATCTTGCAAATAGAATGAGATATCAAACAGAAATGATGAAAGGTCTAAAAGAGGCCTATGGTGGAATCCTTGTTGAGGGATTGCATCTTAACACACTTTATAAAATGCTTAGCGCTGGAACGAAGGCTTTGACTGCAACTTTAAACGCGGTACCTGGTCCTTTGAAAACGGTTATTGCTTTGACTTCTCTTGCCGCAATTGCTACAGGCCCCCTACTGCTTGGTCTTGGTCTTGTGTCACTTGCATATAATCAGATTGTTCAGGCTGCTCCTCGAGTGGTTGTTTTGTATCAGGCGATGAAAGCAAAAACTATTGCGCTGACTGCAAGCACTTTTGCGCTTGTTACTGGAACGGATTTGGCAACCTTTTCATTTTTCAAACAACAGATGGGGCTGAGGGCTGCATTGACTGATCTTTCCGCGCACACTCTCGCAACTTGGAAGCTTGGCGCGGCTAATGTTTGGTTGGCTGCTAAAAATGGCATTCTTGCTGTTAGTCATTTGACTCTTACTGGGTCGTTGGTTGCCGTAGCTGGTGGTTTTAAGCTTGCTACAGCGGCAGCTGCTACGTTCTGGACTACTGCTATTGCTCCCCTACTGCCTGTTATCGCTGTTGTTGGCGCGGTTATTGCCGGGGTTGCTCTTGTTGTTGCTGGTCTTGCTACACAATGGGACAATTTGAGTGCAAGTTTTGGAATTATGGTTTCAAGTTTTGGTGTGGATATGGAATGGGTTAGCGAAAAATTCACTTGGCTTAAAGATAATGCGAGCAATATCATAAGTGGAGTTGTTGCTGTTGTTGGAATTGGACTTGCTCTGATTGTTACAACTCTGTTTGCCGGGGTGACATCAATTGTCAATGGATGGCAGATGATTTGGGCAACAATTGAGATGACTGGATCTCTTGTCAAGACATTTGCAACAAACACGTGGAATGCTATTATTACTACAATAACAACTGGCTGGAGTGTCGGATGGAACGGCATGCTTGGGACAACCAAAACCATCACGGCGGGCATCCTTGATGCTCTTGGTGATTTGGCTGTGAAAGCAGCAGATCTGATGGATTGGATTCCTGGCATGGGTGGAGCAGCTGAAGCAGTTCGTGGTGTTGGCGCTTCCCTTGGGGCAAAGGCTGAAGATATGCGCACAAGTGGTGCTGAAAACTTTGCAACGGCAGATGCTGGTAAGGCTGAAATCAAAGATGCCTGGGCAAATGTTGGCACTGATGATAAGTATAATGATATTCTCAATAAATATTCTAACAACGTGCTAAAGCTTTCTGCTCAGACAGACAAAGCATGGGCGGCTGTGGATGCAGTTTGGACTGGCGCAGGAGAGGATATCAAAGATGCATTTAATGGTAAGGGCAAAAAGCCTAAAGGAAACGACAGCAAGGCAACGATGGCCGGGCAGCAGAAGTTTGCGGGAGTTGCATATCAGGGATCGGTTGAAGCGTATAAAGCAGAAATTCGCCGGGGTGGGAAAACATCTGAGGATCAGACTGCTGCTAACACGAAAGAAACGGTTGATAAATTAACGCAGATGGTTGCGTTCTTGCGTAGACAGGACCAGAACTTAATAGAAATTAGGGGTGTATAATGGGTTTGATATCAGTAGGAATTTTGGAAGATAAGGGAGCAGACTTGAGTCTTGAAGCAAACATCAGGACCATAAAGTATCAGTTTATTTTTGATACTCGAGTTTTATCTCCCGACGAAGTGCTTGCGAACGTTAACATGCCGCGCATTGGTGACAAGTGCGTATATAATTCAAGTTTGCGACTCAAAAACATCTCTTTGGATTCTAGGGACAACAGAACCTGGATTGCGGCGTGCGAGTATACGTCGGAGGCATCAAATATCCTTCAGGCTTATACCTATGGTTTCAAATGTTCACCAATCTTGAAAGAAGAGGTTGTGACACGCGCATACTCACATGAGATTATACAAGGAGAGACAATAATTTCCAGCAAGGGATTAGATGCAGAGGCCAGCGCCGAACCGAAGCTGCCGATTGTTGTTTCGACTGGCAATCCTATGTCCGAACCGTTGATGGGCGTTTATGTCAACAAACAGTTTTCTTGGTGGCAGCTTGAACCGAAGGCTATGAACGAATATATTGAGAGTGGCGAAATTTATGATCAGATTGGTTTCGTGAATTCGCAGGATGTTGTGATCGGCGGTCTGACAGTCAAAAGCTTTGAGGGAGAAATGAAGAGTATTACTCCCGAGCTATACTTTTACACTGATCCTGTATCCCTAGAGTCAGAGTTACGTTATAGAACTTCTTATGTTGTTGAAATTTATCAAAAGGGAACAGCTGCGATCATTCTTGACCAGGACTATCAAGCAAAGCTTGAACCGCTGTATGGAGCCGAAGCACCAGAAGGCTCAGAACCAGAAGGCTCAGCACCAGGAGTGCTGAGAAACATTCGCCTTGCAGATCTACCGGATAATGCAGGAGAAATTGTTTTAAACGACGCAAACGACAAAGAAGTTCAGGATCCTGTCAAGCTGAATGGCGTTGGAAAGGTTCTTCCAAAAGGGGAAGAACCTGTTTATAACAAGTTTGGTTACAAAAAAACAAGTGACTGGACAACAACAATGAACCTTGCAACAGCAAATGGAGACTCGCTCAATGACACTACTGTCTAAAAACTCAATTGTAAAACTCAACGACACCGTCAGGACTGTTCAGAACACCCCTGTCGGCAATCAGTCTAGGCACTACAGAAGAAAGCCGGCATCAAGTGACTATCCCCACATGGCAATCAATCGTACAGAGGATGAACTAAAAATTGGCTACATTGTGGAAGTTGTTGCGTTTGCCGGCGACAAGAATCTGTTCACAATCCAGCAGCCAAGCGCCGATGATCTACCGAATGTAGCAGTTGTTCTCACTCCTGCTGTTGTTGGCCACATGGTCGCGCTCTCGTTTACAGGTCCGCACATGCTGTGGACTGCGTTAGACACGGGGCAAGACACACCAAGCTCCTGGGGAAGCACTAAGGACAGCTATGAAGCAAAAGAAGGTACAACCTTCACACACATCTCACATACAAGCTTCTTGGGCGACACTAACCGCGTGAGCGCAACTTTTGCAGGCGGGGCATACGATTTGAAGTATTTAAGAATTCAGTCAATTCATTGGGAAAGTCCTAGAACAACAAGTTTTCTTCTTTGTACACTACTTGGCGATGATGTAAGCAGCATTGACACAAAAAAAGTTATTATGCCTGATGATTTGACATCAATTGACGCCGGTTATGTTTATGCTGTTAAGGAGGGGTATCAAACTAGGACAAAAGGTAGCGGGGACGAGGAAAAAATAGAACTAATTTTTGACAAGTATGCAGTGGGCGAAATATTGACCGTTGGAACGGTTGGGGAAAGCACTAATCAAGACTTAAATACAGCTGGGCGATGTTGGCAGTTTGCAAGCATTGCTGATGTGTTGGGTGAAGAGTATAATGATTATTATGATGACAATGGCTCTACGGATAGCTCTAAGGATGGCTCTAAGGAGGGCTCTTCGTTTCAATCTCCGTTGGGCTCTTCGGATGGCAAAGAGATTGCTTTGTTCTACGTTATTGATCCCGATCGTTATACAGCGATGGTTACGTGTCAGCTAGTTCTTAATGGAGTAATTCAAACGGATAAAGAGTTTCGGATTTGGAAGCCAGAGCCTCTTAGGAACATGACAAATACAGCAACCTACGAATATGCGCCCGATTTGTCTTGGCGAAAAACTAAAGAAGAAGATGAAAAAGTAGAGGAGATTTCTGGGGGTTTTTATCAAGTAGGAGAATATATAGTTGGAGGTATTGTAGACTTCTCTGGCGAAAGCGAAAATGCAGTTTTTGAATGGTACGATCTTAATGTTATAGC
>Ga0209414_1000534_pt1 | contig 18185 bp, 21 predicted proteins | sample LakVidmifraction_4_FD_181154 | JGI IMG/M metagenome (GOLD analysis project Ga0209414, IMG submission 181154) | Hypersaline microbial communities from Lake Vida, Antarctica - Brine Hole Two &gt;0.2 micron (SPAdes) (version 2) | ecosystem: Environmental > Aquatic > Non-marine Saline and Alkaline >... | reverse complement strand
GGCAAACTCAACTGAACGCGCAGCGCGACGGGCATCATGCGCGATAAGTTTGGCCTTGCCGATGTTTACCGTAATCATGTGATCTCCCATGCGTTGCGGAATGTTCTGTCGGTTGGAAGGTCAGCCTCGGCTACGATCTGCCACGCCTTGCCGGCGGGGACGTCTTTGGCTGCAATCTGCTCAATGGTTAATCCGCAGTCGGCAGGGACAATAACCGACACGCCGCCGTCGTCGTTCTGGTAGATGATACGTTGATCCATTTGGTTCCCTTTTAACGGAAAATTATTACGTTAACTTGCTCCATATCGATCAGTGCAGCCGTCGACGTTGATCCGCTGATAAAACGAAGCGCAGATGCAGTTTTGAGCGTCGGGGGGTCGGTGCTATTCGCTGATTTTATGCTTATTATTCGGGTGGTGGTAGTAGCACCTGTAGAGCCTGTTGCAAAACCCACAGCGTAATTGGCATTAGACAGCGCAGTAGTAAAATTTGCGGTGTAATCCCCCGTCCCGTTATCTGTGATGCTCGACACATTCCCGCTCGCCCGAATTGCCACCACGCCGGTGCCGTCGAAGTTTACCCACGCGCGGCAACCGAAAGCTGTAGCTATTGAGCCGTAGCCGGAGTTCATCTTAAAGTTGCCGTCCACACCCGTGGCAAAGGTAATGCCTAACGCCGCGCTAATTGAAACGGCGTCAGTGCCACCAATCTGAACGGCACCAGACCCGTCAGCGTTAGCTTTAAGTCCTATACTCATCTGTGCCCCCGTGCGGAGCTATCCGCTGATATTGTTGATAACATTATACTGTTCTTTAGCGAAAAATTGCGAGGTTGACGACAGCCACATCAATCGATGCCGTGCTGTTTTCACCTGTCATTGTGGAGATAGGCAAAGCTGACGTTGTGCTGGTCTGATTAGACCTCTGCTGCACGGTGCCGCGTGTGGATACTGAAGTGGTATTAGTCATGCACGACCCAACCCAAGAATAATTGGCATCGGGCAGAGCAGTAGTAAAATTAGCAGTGTAATCCCCCGTCCCGTTATCTGTGATGCTTGACACATTCCCGCTCGCCCGAATTGCCACCACGCCGGTTCCGTTAAAGTTTACCCACGCGCGGCAACCGAAAGCTGTGGCTACTGAGCCGTAGCCGGAGTTCATCTTAAAGTTTTGACTAGCGTCAAATATAGCCGCGTTAGTTCCGCTACCAGACCCTGTTCTTAAGGTTATTACGCCGGTATTACCCGACGAGATAGTTAGGCCCGATGTAGCATTACCTGCGGTAAGTGTGCTTGACATGCTAATCCTTTAAAGAACAACCAAACGGCAGGCCGTCGGTACAGTAACAATAATCGGCGCGGTAATCGTGGTAGTTGACACAGACTGCGATTCGCTAACAGTGTACGTTCCGATCCCACCCGTTGCGGTTAAATACGCCGTAACGGTTGTGCCTATGGTAACACCGGCACCTTCGATTATAGTGCCTACCACTAACAGGCCACCGGCCACCGAAGCAACGGTTAGCGTTGTGCCTGCAATACTACCCTCGCCCGTAAACACAGGGCCGAAAGTTAACGGGCCGGTGGTCATTGCGTTTTTGGTTGCGCCGATGGTATAACTGGCTGTGACAATCTTGTCATTCTCGTAAAACGATTCTGTTGCCCCGCCGCCGGTAGCGCCTGCGCCACCAATTGAACCCCATCCCGCCGAGCTGTAGCCCTCAAATTGACCTAATACGGCGTTGTAACGGAGCATACCCTCGACAGGCAAGGCGGGGCGGTCGGTGGTTGCGCCGCTTTGTAGCTGCGTGGCTCCAAAGCCGCTAAACGTTACGTCCCCCGTAGCTGACAACGTTGTAAACACGCCGGTGTTAGGCGCTACGTTGCCGATAGGCGGCGGAGAGCCAAACGACAGTAAGTCAGGCGGCACTAAGATGTTGTCGACCGTGTACTGCTGCACGTCGTTGGCATCGGTTACGACGTACTTGTACGCCAATGTTGGTTGCAACCAAATTTCGCAGCGGCCTTGCGCGTCTAATATAATCGGGTTGGTGTTGGTCGAGATTGCAGACTGGCTAGTAAACGTAGGCGCAGGCGTCGTTGTGCCGCCAGCGTAGGTGAATACCTTGCCAGCAACTAACGGCGCGCCGCTAGAGTTAAAAAATTGTTGCTTAGGTGTTGGGGTTAGGGATGCCATCTAGTCATTCCTTAATTTATTCTGATTTTCAGGCGTAAGTTTGTTAACTGAAGGTCTAAAATCGCGCGGCACCACATTCTTTGCCTGGTACGCAGGTGACGCCATTCTACGGGCGGTTAACCCACCGCCAAGATACCCTACCACAGCCGAACCCACCATGGTGGGTAAAACCGGCGCGCCTATTGCTAACGCGGCCATAGCGCCCATGCTGCCCGCCGCACTTGACCGCGTAAGCCCTTTAGCCCACTCAGGCACGCCAGCCGCCCCTGTTTTGGCTACGTCAGGGAACACGCCCGCTATTTTAGCAATATCTGCTGCAATAGCCGACAAAGGTTTTCCTTCTTTAGCTAGCTGAACCAGCGCTTGTGGGTCAATGCGGCCGGTAAGGGGGTTTGTAGCGCGCTGATAGTCGTACACTTTTGCCATTGCCGCGCGCGATTTACGTAGCTCATTTAATAGCTTGGGGTCTGACACGTTAGCGTCAATTAAACTCTCTAATGCGTTAGCCACGCCGATGTTAGCGTCGGCTTTAGCTAGCACGGTAGGATCCGGCAGACCGCTTTTTCGTTGCGCCGAGTAAATGCTGTTAGCGTCTTTGCGCAGTTTGCGTATGTCGGTAATTATCTCAGCGCCAGACCGGCCCTGCGCTACTTTTTGCATTGCTTCATCAACTAAATTGTTTACCGCTGCGGCGCTAGCTTCACCGCCAATTGCAGGGCGACTTACTTTTAGGCTTGTTAGCTGATCCCTAACCGCTTGGTCAGGCGCTAGAGATGGAAGGTTACGCACAGCGTCATACGGCTTGCTGTGCATGTCTAGCGCTTTGTTAAACGCGTCCGCGTCTAAAAACTTGGTCGCAGGCAGCCCCATGTCGGTTCTAGCTAACCGGGTAAACTGCGCGTCGTTAATCTTAGCTGCGTTTTGATTAAAATTTGTTGAGTTAACTACTTTAGCTTTAAGAAGGTTGGCTCTGGTAGGGTTAGAAACCGCAGGATCTAGCACAATGCCACGTTTTACTGCTGCTTTAGCTGCGTCAATTTCCGCAGCTTTTTCAAACGAATTAGCTACGTTAGCTGCGGCAGTGCGCGCTTTTTGCGCTTCAAACGGCGCAGTTATCGCCGGCTTTATTAACGCCGCTTCGTTGCCGGCTATAGCAGAGGCTTGACGGGCGGCAGGCGCGCCCAACACTGACATTTGCGAAAGTGCGGCAGGGTTTATGCCCGCTATGCCTGACTGTGTAGCGATGTCGCTTATATTCTGCACAATGTTTGCACCTGTTTCGGTGCGGGGCGCATACGACAGTCTACCTGCAACTTCTTGCGCAACTTGTTGTGCTCGGCGCGCGCCTTCGGACGTACCAAAGGTACCTTCTCGCAGAGTTTGGATTGGCCCCGCAACGTTACCCGCAAATTGACCCAAAGCACCAGTAAACAATACGCCTGGCGTTTCTATGACTCCGCGTATTCTATCGCTCATGCCCGCCGGTGCTTTTTCAGCTGTAGGCGTTTGATTGGGTACAGCTACGCCGCGAGGACCCGGTATTTGGTCTACCAGCGACGCGCCTGCCCTTGCCGGCGTAATCGAGGCTTGTGTTGGCGGCATAGCTTGCTCTTCTGCACTTGCTTCTTTGTACGCAGCCGCTACCGTGTCAAATTCTGGCGTGCCTTTTTTACCCGCGTTTTTAACAATCCATCCAGCGTACTCATCAGCAGTTGCCATAATTATCGCCCTAAAATTGCGTCAGCTTGAGATCGAACACTGCTTCTAGTTGGTGCGGCGGCGGGGGCCGCGTCTTCGGCGTCTTCGTATTGCGCGGCAAAGTTGCTTTTCAATCCGTTGGCCAACGCTTGCGCTTGTCGCACCACGTCCCTAAGTTGCACATCAAGATTACCCGCAGCCGGGTCAAGGGCTTGAACCGAGTCAGACATAAACTTCCATTCCTGAACCGCCAGGTTGCCCAGCTTACCGTCTTGTGTTGCAATCTGACGCCCCAGCGCCATAACCTTACCTTTAAAAGTTTCCAGTTTTTGTTGCGCTTTGCGGGCGTCGCCAGACGGCAGCGAGGGAAGCAAGGCCTGAAAGCCCGTAATGCCGCCAAGCCCTAGATGCGGCGGCACACCTTTTTCTCGGTTACCTACCAATTCATCTGCAAGTTTTTCTAATTCTGTAGCCGTAGATTCTGCGCCTCTAATCTTATTGGTATCCGCAGTGCGGTCAGCTTTTAACTTTAACTGTTGTTGCTCAGTTAAAGGTTTAACTGGTGCAGCGGCAGGTTCACCAATTTTGCGGCCAGTCCGCGCGTCCACTATGATAGATTTGTTAGGATTGTTCGGGTCTTTAATAGTCGCCAAGTTAACCGCAGGCGCAGCAACAGGTTGCCGGTTTTGTTTAGCCATTGCTTCTTTATACTGCATAAAGTTGCCGGTAAAGCTGCCATCTTGCGTAGCCATCGTATAGCCTGGCAAATCTTTATCGCCACCGTACGCTTCTTTGTCAATTAACGCTTGCCGACGTCGTATTTCTGGGTCGGCATTAGTAGCGCCATCTTGTCTCAGCTCAGATATTTCGCGCTCTAGTTGGCCTATTACAGACGGCTTATTGCGTTGGGCCATTACGGTAGCCATTCTTTGCGCTGCGGGGCTATCTATGCTGCCCAACGCAAAAAGTTGCTCCTCGGCGCTCATACGCTGTTTGCCTGTAACAGTTACCGCAGGCAAGCTGTTAACTGTCTCAACAGGCTGAGAGAGCGCGTTAATATTCGTTTCGCCTGATGGCACTGCGCCTAGTTCAACGTTAGCCACAGGGGAAGGCTGCGCAGCGCCTTCGGGTGGCCTACCGCCGCCCATAGCCTCAGGGGTGTACCCGCCTAAATTATCTTGTGGGTTGTTAGCCTCGTCGCGTGTTGAGCTAAACCACTCGCGTATAGGTTTAGAGTATTCGCTTTTTAATGCTTGGGAAAGCTGATAGTCGCCAAAATGCGCGCGCAGCATCTTGTCGGCGTTCATCGCATCTTCCGGTCTGCCGGTAGAGTTAAGAGCCTCATATACCCTTGGCCAATCACCAGGGTTTTTACCCGCTGCGACCATTTTGTCTCTAAATAGTTTAGTCTGCGCCGCAGACGCTTTTAACCCTTCTAATTGACCTTGCCCTTGTACAAGTTGCTGCTGCCGCAATTGGTTCTGCATATCGCGGTCTTGGTCTTGCTGATATGGCGTAGGGCCGTCCATCCCTTGCGAAAGAAGATTGAAGTTAATAGCCATGGTTTACATCCCGTAAAGTTGCATATTTCCCGAATAGTCCCCCATGCGGTTACTGCCCGCCCCGCTACTATTTGGGGAAAAAGAGGACTGCCTAAAATAATCAGACGCTACGCTGCCAATGTTACGTACGGCTTGCGCTTGCGCATTAGCGCCGTACAGGCTAGCGTTAGCCCTATTCTCGGCTTGACCGGCACTAGCGGCGTTTATTGTATTGGCTACAGTTGGGCCTTGGCCAACCAAGCCTGCTAACGCATTACGGCGTGTGGTTTGTTCACCGATAAATCGGTTGTACGCGTTGCCATACTCTTGCGACGCAGCCTGCTGGCTGTAGTCGCTAATGCCGCGCAACGTGTTGCCGGACAGCAAGCCACCTCGCGCAGCGGCAGATCCCTGCAACGCTTTCAAACCTTCGTTAAGCCTAAACCCGTAGCCGGGGTCTTGGTACTGTTGAAAGTCGTTACCGGTAAAGCCGCGAACCAAATCGCCGCCAGGCTGAATACCCTTAAGGTAGTTTGGTAGCTCGTTAACGCTAGCGTCATAAAAAGGTTTCTGCCGGGCTATGGCGTCCTTAGTGTCTCTAGCGGTAATGTCTGCCGCGCGCTCTGCCGCTTTCTTTTGTTTATTTTGACCAATTAGGCTGCTACCTATACTAACCGCTGCTGCTATCCAGGCCATATTATTTACCTCCGTTAAGCGCTTCAGAAAGCGCTTTAACTGCTATTTCGTTTATCGGTTTAGTTAACTTTTCATCTATGTCGTCCACGTCCGTGTATTCCGTAGCATGAAGGCAATACCAGACCACATCGGTAAGCGAGCGCACACCGTGATGCGTACCGGCAGGTATGGTTAAGCACGCAGGCGCGCTAATAACTTGACTTTGCCCATCAGCTAGCAGCTCTACTGTGCCTTCGGCCAAAATAGACAGGTGGTCAAAGTTATGCGCGTGTTGAACAAGCCAATGGTTTGCAGGTATGTGCGTTTCTTTAGCGTACAGCCCGCTGCTAAAATGATGCTTAATCATACTACTACCCACCTTGACCCCGAAAGTATGGTTACTGTTACGCCGCTGTCTATAGAAATCACCCCTGCGGACATGCCCGACGACCCTGAAGGAACGGTGTAGCTTGTAGAAATAGTCTGGCTGTTAACAAAAATACCGTTTGACGCTATTACATGCGAAGATGTTAATTCACCCGTGCTTGGTTTGTACAGTAGTTTCGCGTTGCCGGTATAAATAGTTGACATCGTGCCGGACGTTGCGTTGGCAAATGTTGGGTATAGATTAGTTGACGTAGTTGTGTCGTTGCTAATTGTCAGCCCCGACCCGCTAGATGCAGCCCATTTAATGCCTGTGGCTTCCGCAGAATCGGCGGTTAAAACAAACGTATTCGCGCCTACTGCTTGGCGAACGTTGTCCGTACCGTTGCCGACAATCAAATCACCTTTAGTTGTTACCGGCGACAGCGCGTCAAACGCGGCTATTTGCGTGGCCTGACCTGTACCGCCGTTAGCTATGGCCACCACGCCGGTTACGTTGGCCGCAGTCCCAGTTGTGTTCTGGTTAAGTGTGGGGATGTCCGCCGCTACAACAGCACGAAAAGTTGGCACGCCGGCGCTGCCGTCAGGCGCAGCCAAGAAAAAGTTAGCTGTTTTGCTAGCGTAGGGGTTTTGGGTATCGCCGTATCCAGAAGCTAAGCTAATTGCCGGTGTTGTGCCGCCCGAGGATGCGACCGGACTTGTGCCGGATACTGACGCAACCGTGCCGTCGCCCGTGCCGGCCCCAATCGCAGTACGAAACGTGGCCGCATCAAGCGTCGATACCGTGTTGTCTGCGTTAATTCTGGTGAACGTAATGGCAGTCGGATTTGGCAGCGTAAAGAAATTACTTCCCGCCGTAGTTGCACCTAAGTTAGTGCGCGCGCCGGAAGCCGTGGTGGCTTCTGTACCGCCGTTAGCTACGCCTAAAGTGCCCGCTAATGTAATGGTGCCTGAAGTGGTAACAGGGCCGCCCGAAGTGGTCAGCCCTGTTGTGCCGCCGGACACCGCTACGGAAGTGACTGTGCCCGTGCCCGCCCCTCCGCCTGAATTAGCTTTGTTGACTAAGTTTAGAAAAAACCGATACCAATCGCGCGCGACTAGCCCTGTTGCGGCATCAGTAATGCTCGACTGATTTTTAGGTATCTGCGGCTCGTTATCTGGATTAGGCATTGGTCGGAGACAAAATTAACTCAGCACCTACGATGGCAATCTTGACAGGGTCAGTGCCAGACAGCTCATACACTCGATCACGCAGTTTAGTTGTCATACCCAACCGGCGGCGAATAGCGCGCGTAGCATACGCGCCTATCTTACCTATCGACATCCAGTGCTCGTTAGACCACGTATGGCCGCCGTCATCCGACCATCGCAGGATAATCTTAGGGTCGCTACCTTGACCTGTATTTAAGCCCGTACCGGCCTCAATAGCAATCTGCAAGGAGTGCTGCGCAGTGCGCTTTAGGTTGTTCTGCCCTGGCAGCAACGCGCGCCACGACCGCAGCCATTTTTGCTGAAAAGCGCCGTCGGCAAATACGTCAAGGTCGTATGCGTATATGTTGTTGTTTTCAAAGTCGCCTACGATAATTTTGTTGTTAAAAAACATCTGGCAGTTGGCGCGGTGCCGAATAAACTGGCCATTAGAAAAGCCCGCGCGCTCATGCCAGGCCTGCGTAGCTGCATCGTAAACCCATGTTTTTTGAGCCGTAGGAAACGTTAGCACATAAAACAGATGCCCGTCTTGCTGATATGTAAACCCAATAGCGTCCGAAATAGTATCGTAACTTTGAATGGCATACTCAACGGCGTGCGTGGAAACACGTAAGCCTTTGTAGCCAGTGGCACGAAACACCATGCCTTGACCCCTGGCGTCTGAGCCTAGCCAGAACAACGAATTGTCCATCTTAGCTACGGAATACGTAGCCGCGCAGCCAATTTCATTAACCGCGCCTTGAATTCTGGCCAAAGGAAACGGCGTAGTCCCCGCGTCATACCAAACCTCAACAGATTGAGTACCAAAAAGCCATACCTCGCGGTGGTCAACAAACAACGAGACTAAATCGTCAGGCATACCTTCAGCGCTGGCAAAGCTCAAAGGGTTAATTTGTGTGCCGTCAAGCAGTTCTGATGACCAAAATCGTTGAGAGTTTGGCTCTTGGAATATAAAATACCCGTCTAAGTAGCCGACCATTATTGCGCCCGGAAAATCCACGTCCGTAATCTCGGCGTAGGCCTCAGTCGACGCGTCGTAGATGTACCCTTTAGGGTTAGCCGCAACAAAAAGCTGCGTACCGTTGTCGACCATTGACACGGGGCCGGTGCCGGACACCGCGCCTATGACGTTACTATCCCAGTTGGCATCAATGCGGTATAGCCGGGATCCAGACACTACATACCCGTAATTGCCGTACTGCCACAGCCCGCGAATTGGCCCAGTGCCTACGGACGCTAGCCTACGCAACCCTGGTGCTCGGTTAAGAAACCCCGCCGTCTGGCCTTCTGAAGTAGTTTCTGGAAACAGGTTAATCATGCGGCTATCCGCAGCATTAATGCTGCGGGCTACATACGATTGGCCAAGAATCGGAGTTTGCATAGCTTAGAAGTTGCCAGCAAAGATATTAAACCGTTGACGTGTTGACACCAAAAAGTACGGTATTGACATACGGTCGTCAGGGTTGTTGATGCGCTTTAGGTTACGCTTAGACGTCATTGCTATGCGTTGCACAGTAGGCGAAGGTTCTACGCCAAATTCGGGCGCTATTTCGCAGGCCAGATTGTACTTAAACGCGCGCAAATAGCCTGGCGGAAAAAACAACCCGGTTGTCAAAGTAGCAGGCTGCGTTAATTCTTGAACCGATACAAAATGCCATTCCAGCACCCTAGTGGGCTTAGGGTAGATGGTCAGCGTAATGTCGGGAAACGTATTGTTTACAAACATAACTTGCGGGTACGAGCTAGTTACGGTTTTGACCGCAATGCCGTTGTATTGCTGCTGGTTAATTAGCTTAATGCCGTATGAAACATTGGTTTGCGGGTCTTTAAAATACGTTGCGTCGTCTATCAGCACAGGACGCGTACCTACAAAATTGCCCGTAGGGCCAAGCGTGCGGGTAGTTTCATTAGGTGGCCAACTAAATATTTGATCCTGTGTGCAAAATACTGCTAGGCGCTCGGTGTTCCACGAGTCAATCATTTGATTCATAGCCGCCAGCGAATCCTGAGCGGTTTGAGCCGTAGGGTCTTCACCTTCGGCCAGCATACCTATAAGCCTAAGTGCTGTTTTTATCTGGTCGAGGGCGGTTACCATTACAAGCTCCTTATGCTGCGGCTTCTATCGGTGGGCGGCCACGGCGACGTTTAACTTCCAACGCATTAGCTGGTTTTGCTGTCTCAATGGCAACGGGCATGGAGGGATTATATCTTACCCAACCATTTTGCTCATCATATTTGGCTTCAAGTTCCATAGATGCAACTTTAGTGCCGTGCTTAGGGTGTCGTAGGTAGATTGTCATAGAGTAGACGGGGGCCGAAGCCCCCGATAAACGTTAGAAAAGGCACTGCTAGTTTATAGCTAAAAAGTGATGGCCGAAGCCATCACCAGTACTTAGCCCCAGATGCGGCAAGCCATTTGTGGGCGAATTGTTGAGTAACCGTACAAGACATCAATACGGCAAGGCAGACGGTCATTGTTGATGTCGTATTGGCGAACAATACGCATCGAAATGCCGTTGTGAACTTGGCGGGAAGCCATATCCACACCTTGTGGCATCAGCAAGTCGGCGGTCGCAAACGTGATTGCATCTTTGTGATACACCAAGTTTTGAGCATACACAGACGATGCAGCACCAAGGAACGTAATGGCAGCGCCGTCTTGTGGGAATGCTGTGATGGTAGCTAGTGCTTGGTCAGCCGTGTGCATTGCTGGCGAGACAACAATGTTTGTCCAAGCGCCGGCCGAAGCTGTGTTGGCTGCGGTCACAACAAACTGTTGCAACGAACCCGTGGACTCACGAGTCTGCGGATTGACCGCAAACACGGAAGCAACCGTAAACACGTCGCCAACGGCTACCGTAGCTGCACCCGTACCGCCATCAATGCTAATGGTAGTCGCGCCTTGGGTAGAAATGGTGCCGTTAACCAAAATGGTGTCGCTAGTTGAACGGGTGCCGGTGGTGTGCTGCTTGATTGACTGTGACATGTTAATCTCGTCATAGCCCAGAACGCCCGTGCCCATCATGCCATTCTTGAATTGTTTACTGATCGTGTCCGTCGGGTTAAACAGACCTTTTAAGCCTTCAACCAAACCAGCGTTAGCTGCGGGGTTAACCGTTGCGTAGCGAGGGGACATCACAGCCGCAGCTTCATTCAGCTTTTGTTGCGCTTGCAGCAAGACCAGCGAAGTTGAAGGCGTGGTGCCAGGGGTTCCAACAGACGCGTAAACGTTTTTGTACGCGTTAGCAACGTCGGCATCGATAGATGCTGCCAACTGGGATATACGCGGCTTGAGCACACGCTCTGCAAAGTCGTCCATTTGCATGGTCAACTCGGCGGTCGTGAAAGTCAGACCAATGTGCTTTTGATTAGCGACCGCCAAAGTCGTGAACTGCTCGTTGTCGTCCTGAAGTACCAAGGCTGCGCCGTCGGTCACCAAAGCGCGGTCTGGCAGACGAATACGCAGTGTGGAACCAATTTTTGCACCCTCAACGGCGAAGGAGTCGTCGTATTGGCGGTTTACGTTACGGGTGAGTACCAGGTTGTTCTCAAGAATCTCAAGAGCTTTCCGAGTAATCATGTCGATGGTGAGGATAGAATTTGCCATGATAGTCCTTAAAAATAAAATTAGCGGTTACGGCTTGCTTCCCACTTCTTCATCTGGCGTTGGCGATCCGCTTCAATCCATTCAGACGTAGTCATGTTCTTAATAGAACGTGGGTCTGTTGTATCATAAGCCGGAACCCCTGAGCCACGGCCACTAATCGGCGCGATGGGTGGTGGTGCGCTAGTCGTTTTCTTTACCGGCGGATTGTCGCTTAATTTAGCTTCAACTTTACCGAGCTCTTTGGCCTGCATAAACGGCGACAAACGGGAAATACGATCAGCTTCTTTTGGGTTGGTACCGAGGTAATACGCTATGTCGGGGCCAATATCAGAAGATTGGATTGTCTCTGCCATCACACCTGTAATCGGTAACCGGGGGTTATATGCAACTTGTTCAAAGTCTTCATACTTAGCCCTAGCTTCTTCTTCACGGTCTTGATACGCTTCGGCGGTATCCATACGCACACGGTCGGCGTCTCGTTTAGCAATCAGCTGTTCTGCTTTCTGAAACGCCAATGCGTCGGCGTACTGATCTACAGATTCAAACTGATCTAACGAAGGCGCGGCTGTTTGCGCAGCTGCAGGCTGTTGAACTCTAGCCTGCTCTCTTTCCCATTTACGTTGTTCTCTTGCAAGCCGTTTACCAATCGCCGCGTCCAACTCATCTTGTGTGAAGGTTTTAGCAACTTTTGGCTCTTCATTCTCCGGCGCAACTGCTTCAGGTTCCGAAACTACCGTTAGTTCCGGTTCCGGCGCGGGCATATCCGCTATTTCATTTTGAACTTCGTCAGACATTTTCGATTCCTAAAGAACCCCTGGCTTACCGTGCCAGTACGGATTACTCCCATATAATTGTTGCCGATACTGTACCACTTATTACTACATAAATACCATCGTTGGCGTAGGCACCCTCAAGCGGTAGCAAATAAGACGTTGCGGCTGCTGGAGTAAATACGCCCAAAATAGTTCTGGCGGTGGTAGCCGCTGACGAATCGTAGACAGTAATGGTCGGCGTGGAAGTGGCTGCGCTGACAAAAATACCCTTTAGCTTGCCCGCCGTTGATTTAATGTTGGCCGTAGCCGTCATGTAAGTGTAATTTGCCATGTTTAGCCCATAGTATTTTTAGTTAAATAACCTTCTTGCAAAACGCTTACTTTGCCCATAGAAAAAACTAACTCGCAGGTCAAAATGCGCATCTTTACCTTATTGCGTTTGTGATACATAAGCTGTTGTCAGGCTAAAAACCTTAGTTTGTATAGTGTACGCAAATAAACTTCAACAATAACGTCGACTAAGTTTTGCAGCGCGCTATCTGATTTGTCAATAAACTCATACCTCATACGCTCAACGTCAGCCAATGAATCTTCTAAAAACTCAATAATGTTGGTGGTTTTTTTAGCTGACATAAGCGTAATTGGGCCAATCAGCCCGTGACGGCCTTGATACGCTTCCGCAAAGTCGTCCGTAGCACCTAAAACGCGATCGTAAAAAATATTGAGCGCAGTATGCTTAGAAAAACTGCGTGTATTTAAGTGCACGCTATGGGCTACGTCGCGGGCTAAAAATAGCGTGCCTATAAAGTCGGCGCAAGAACATTTCATTGTTGCATTCCTTCCATTGGCTGTTGCATTCCTTCCATTGGCTGTTGCATTCCTTCCATTGGCTGTTGCATCTCTTCCATTGGCTGCTGCATCCCGTCCATTGGCTGCTGCATCTGCTCGTCAGGCATCATTTGGCCATCAGGCATCATATGTTCCCGTGCCGGCATTTCGCTAATCAAATTACCTGTATCCATAGCACCATGTAGCGTTCCCATAACTATATCTTGAATCTGCTCTGGCGTCATATTAGCCGCCGTTGCAGAGATACGTTGGGTTTCGGCTTGGTACGCTTTAATTTCTGCTTCAAAGTTCTTACGCTCCAAGTCCTGCATCTCAACCGACTTACTTACGCTTTGCAGCATTTGGTGCATCTGCTCCATTTCCTGACCCATGGCTTCCATCTGTTGCTTGGCCATTTGCAGTTCTGGGGAATCGTCCGAGCCATCACCCAACACTTTAGGATCGATAACACGGGCAAAGCGTTCTGCCATTTCTTGCGCGCCTGGCCAATCCATGTTCTTAATGAACAGGTCGCCAGCCACTTGCCAAAGCTGTGGGTTGGTTTGCAGAATAGTGCCCATGGCGTCCAATGCTTCTTGGCGCTTAGTCATGTAGCTCGGGCCAGTAGTCACTACAACGTCGTATTTACCGACGCTTGGGTTATAGATTTTTTCTATCTGAACGCCGTTTTGGTCAACAATCTTTTTAACCGGCATAGGCTGCGACGGGTCTAGCTTAATCATGTCGGTATCGCCATCAAGACCAATGATGCGGGCTATGCGCTGTGTGTCGTAGATTTTAGGTATCAGGTCAACAATCTGTCGAGTAACCTGCCGAACAGCGCGCGCTAGATTGTCCACGTAATGATAAGTGCCCGTATCAGCCTGACGCTCGCGTGCCAGAATAGCTTTGCCTGAGCGCTCATTAGACGTAGCGCCTAAGCTGGTATCGTACTGGCCTGTGGTCGATTTAATGTCGTCAGACGCGCCCATTTTGGCTTGAATCAAGCCTGTTTGGGGTAGTGGAGGCGCAGCACGCTGTGGAAGCGGTAACGTTGACCCATTTCCGTCAGTTACGTCAGGATTTACCTCTAAATACGGCCAATTTTGCGTATTTGCGGTTTTCCACTGAGTTTCGTAGCCCTCAAATTGACCACCATAGCCAATAAAAGGCGCTTTTGGTGCCAAAGCTAGCATTTCTGCCTCTTGGGATGTCCAATAGTTGTACATACGCTGTGCATCTTTGGCATTACGTACCAAACCGGATACGTACAGCTTGCCCTCTACCTCAAATTCGTTGCCAACCACGCGTACAACAGGTATCCACTTGCCTACCCAATCCTGCTTTTCAAGGAACTCATAGCCGTTTGTCTTGCACCACTTGACGCGCTTAGCATCCACGTTGCGGCTGCGGACAGGCTTCATCCCCATCATCTTCATTTGCTTGTCTTCGGGCGAACCTTCAAACGCAGTTACGTTGCCTGGGTACAGGTTTAGCTTAGCTTTGTCGTACTCAACGAAGTAGTACTCCGCGATACGTACCGTATCTTCGTTTATCCACGCGCTAAGTGACTGATCGCCAACGCCTAGCGATTGCAAGCTGCTAATTGGCGAAGCGTTAGGGAACATGCGTTCGTACTCCGCACGCACAAGGTCTTCGGTAATGAAACACCACTTAGCGTCAGCGCCGCACGGGTCTTGGATTGTTGGATCCATGTAAACCGAAAATGAGTTGCGAACACGCATAATCTTAATGTCTTGATCAAACGTGTTGTCGTCGCAGTACTCGGTTAGTACGCGAATGTAACCTTCGCCGTAGGCAACTTGGTTCTCGCAGGCGGTGTCGTACGCAATATCAGCATCCGAGATGTACTCTATGTGCCGCACGATACCGTTAAATATCTCGGCTACTTCTACGTCCGCATTGTCGTCAGCGGGTATGACTTTGCCCGACGGGCGGTTTTGCCTTTGGTCGTTTGTTACTTGCCTAACATGCTGCGGCAGCTTATTGATAGTTAAGGTAGGGCGCGCATTAATCGTTTGACCCTGCACTGCGCCACGGGTAGCCAATACGTCGGCTGGCCACTGCCAATGATTATCTGGCGAACCGGCATAAAAACGGAGATCGTCTAACTCGTCTTCACGGCTGTCTGACAGTGCCGATATTGCCATATCCAGACGGCTACGCATTGTAGCCAACGCGTCGGTGTCATCCTTATCCGATGTTTCCGGGTTGCCGCCTATTGCAGCTACTTTAGCTGCCTTATTGATGCCGGTATAGTCCATTATTTGCTTGTCTTTGCGGGTTTGTGCGATGCAGCACGTTTAACAGCATAACTTATGGCCACAGCTTGTTTAGCTGGTTTGCCGCTATTAATCTCCGCCTTTACGTTTTTGCGGAACGCGTCTTTACTTGCGGATTTTACTAGCGGCATGCTACTTACCTTTTTTGGCCGTTTTAGCCGACTGTTTAAAATCTTTGCCAGTAGGCGCACCGCGCGAGCCGGGTTTACGCATGTTTTCGCCAGAACCGGCTTTGATGCGTTCTTGTTTAGCGTGAATATTGGCGTACAGCCCAGGTTTCGTTGCCATAGTTAGCACTTCCATCGTTTAAGTGAGGCTCTTGCCCGTTCGCCGTCTTTAGCTTTATCTGCTACTGCGCCCATTCTGGCGCAAAACGACTTCTTACGCCCTTCATCGGCCTTGGTCTTGGGGTTCGGCGCGGGCGCTTTTAGGTTACTGCCAGTCGCCGCGTTATACTTTTCGCGGCCCTTGGCGGTAAGCCCCGCGCCTTTAGCTACCGATTGTTTTTCACCACGCCCAACACTTAATGCCACGCTTTTTTTCGTTGCCATATTATGCCCCCATCCATCCTGTTGAAGCAATTGGACGTGTTGAATAGCCTTCGTTGCGTTTGATAGCTCGGTCGTAGCTTGACTCTCGGTGTGCTACTGAAAACGCAAACGTAACGGCTAACGCGTCGGCTGCATCCGGTGAAGCCAAGCCCCGAGACTTCATTTCTTTCTTGCCTTCCAAGTAAATAGTACCTGACGAGTCAGGTTTTTTCATGGGCGACGTTAAATCCGTCTTCAGTTGCTTGTCATTAGGTAGACTGGCGCTGCGCAGCCATTCCCGCATGGTACCCCACATCTCTGCGCGTTTGTTGCCCCACATGACGGGTTTGCTTGACTTCCAGCCGAAGTTTACTCCCCGTACCTTGTACCTCTGCTCTTTTAATCTGTCAAGTATCCCGTATCCTAGCCCACCTTCATCGATCACGGTCAGCGAGGGCCGGTACTGTTCGATTGCATCAATCACCCGCCCAACGGTCATCATTGTATCCTCGCCGTGATACCGTTTGATAGCCAAGATGTCGCGGCCTTGTCTTACCAAGATGACAGTCGAGTCTGCGCCGCCGCGTGCCGGGTCAACGCCGATGACAATCGGAGCTGTAGCGTCCTTGTACGGCTCGCGGGCGATAGCGTCGTCGACAAGGCGTGCGCCAATAAACTGATCCTCGCCAGCCGAGGGAAACTCACCGTAGACCTCAACCCGAGCCTGCGGCGAATCTTCCCCATACTCCTCAATAATCTGCGCGTAGACGTTCTTGTCCGTATCCTCTACTGTTCGGGAGTCAATGTTGCGCGTATGCCAAAACAGCCGTTTGGCGTTAAAGCATTCGTAAAAATACCCGGTGTTACGCCGTGGGTTAGAAAACGCAAACCAGTATCTATCTAGAATGTTCTCGGTAAAGAAGCCCGCGCCAACCGACCAAATGGCGTCTGGTATACCGCTGGCTTCGTCAAAAATCAACATCATGCCGTCGTAGTTGTGAACGCCAGCGTAGGCGTCGGGGTTTTCTTCAGACCACAACTTGCCTTCTGCGCCCCAGTACCGCGTACCTTTCTTCAGGTCGCGCTCAACCAATTCGGTTAGCCACTTAGCGGGCACTAGCTTAGTGGCACTAATCTCCCACCAGTGGCTGTTGATCGTCATGGCTTGCCATTTAGTTAACTCGCCCCAAGTGACTGACCGTAGCTGCGACTCACTGTTAGCGCTAACAATCACGCTCGATCCAATGCGGGTGCTTAGCATCCATATAATGAGCCAACTTACCAGCGCAGACTTACCGATGCCTCGGCCAGAGCTTACCGCTTCCCTGAGCGTGGCCATGTCAACCAAGCCTTTATTGTCTTTTATGTGCTCGGCAATGCTGCGCAGCACATCCCGTTGCCACTTGCGTGGGCCGTGGAACTTAGTCAGGGGGGTGTTGGGTTGTCCCCAGGGAAACGCAAACAGTACGAACGCTTCGGGGTCGTCGGCAACTGCCGGCGACCACAACTTAGCCATTAGCAGTTGTTCTTCGTCTGACTTATAGATCGGTAGCTGAGCCATTAGCTTTTGTCCACAAAAATCGCAGGTCGTTCTTTGGTATGGCTAAGCTCCATTGGGCTAGCTTTCTGTTCCGTTATCAGGCCCTCAAATACACGCGCCTGCGCTTGTTGTAGCGCCTGCGTGATGCTGATGCGCTGGTACACGTCCACCGTAATTTCTTGCTTGGCTGTCCACCCATGGACGTGTTGCAGGATAGCCAGCGCCGCCTTAGCGTCGCCTTCTGCCGCTGCCTCGTGCAACTGTCGGGACGCCGACATCTCACCGTCAGCGCGCCCCTTCTGTTCTGCCATTTGCGCTACAGGGTCTAACTCACACAGGTGTCGGTATTCCGTCGGTAGCATGCCTGCCGCTAGCGCCAACGTGTCGCCCTTCAGACCTAGCTTGGCAGCGTCATAGACGGCCTGTAAGCGCGACTCTGTGGCTTCGAGCTTGCGTACCGTTAGCGGTAAAGAATGGAGACTCATAGTAGGTATAGTAACAAAAATTTGGCTTTTTTAAAAAATTTGAATTTTTAAAAAAAATTTTGTGCGGTACCTACATATACAAGTTTCCATTTTGCAAGGCCCTCCCCCCCACCACCTCACACTTTTTACCGCGCCTAAAGTTAGCGGTCTGACAACGCTATCAGTTTGGCAACGTTATCAACAAGCTAAGTAGCAGCTTAACAACGAGCGAGAGCTATCAGTTTGACAACGTTATCAACAAGCTAAGTAGCAGCTTGACAACGAGCGAGAGTATGGGGTGCGGGTGCGGGCGCGGGCGCGGGCGCGGGCGCGGGCGCTGGTAATGTATGCGTAGGCAATGTAGGCAATGTTGTCACGCGATTTAAATCGCTCCGCGTACGGAACGGTACTTTGTGCGCGAGTGCGCGAGTGCGCGAG
>Ga0209414_1000533_pt1 | contig 18205 bp, 14 predicted proteins | sample LakVidmifraction_4_FD_181154 | JGI IMG/M metagenome (GOLD analysis project Ga0209414, IMG submission 181154) | Hypersaline microbial communities from Lake Vida, Antarctica - Brine Hole Two &gt;0.2 micron (SPAdes) (version 2) | ecosystem: Environmental > Aquatic > Non-marine Saline and Alkaline >... | reverse complement strand
AGTCTTAGAACTGCGAAGCTGTTCAACATTAATAGCCATGTATGAAATGCATGGCAATTAATCATTATTAATGAACGACTACAACGTAGTCGAACAAAGAAATAATAAATCACCCACTCATTTTGAAAAAGAGCCCTTTTTTCACCCTATATGGGATGATAGTGTTTTAAATATGGTTTCCTGTTTAATGTGAGATAGGACGTTCCGCTTTGCTTCACTACTGTCAAAGCTTTAGCCTCAGCAAGCTGGTTCCTGATATCGCATTACAAATGAACAAATTGTATGAAAAAATATGAAAACAGAGTTTTAGTTAGATAGTTAGTTTGTTAGATGGTTAGATAGGTGGGAAAGAATTATGAATGCTAAATGCTGAATGATGAACTGTGGAATAGCTCAGCAGGTATTTGTTTGATTCGACGACCACCGGTCGACGCTACAGTACACTGTAAGAGAGATGAACACTGAACTGTAGCGGCGATGGTTCATCGCCGAAAAGGGCTGACAGCCCGACATAATATAGCCCGGGGTGAGCGACCAACGGGAGTGTAACCCTAGGTTTAACAACAGAGAGAAACTCTTACCTCCCCACGGAGTGTCTTTCATTCTATGTTGAATGGCCTGTCCGGCGAAGCTCGTAGAGCGAAGACTGATTGGATGTTCTTTTTGTCCTACCTTGGAAATTGGATATTGAATGTTGGTTATTGGTTATTCTCTTGCTCCTGCCCTGTTTAGGGGAGGTGACCTCGCGTGCGAGTGTCGGAGGGGTATTCTTCATTCATTATTGGATGTTCGATTTGTCGAGCCGTAGACAGGAACTGCGAAGGCTGATGTTGAATGGCCTGTCCGGCGAAGCTCGTAGAGCGAAGACTGATTGGACGTTCTTTAATGTCCATCATTGGCTATTGGATATTGAAAAAAAGGGGGTAAAACTATAAATAATGATGAATGCTAAATGATTAATAATTGAAGAAACCTGCGGAGCTTTTCCTAGCCCCGCAGGGTTAACTGTGTACTGTACACTATGTACTATACACTTTTTCGCAGAAAACAAATAGGACTGAAAAGAAGGTGAAACTTTTGACAGTACCGCCCTAAGTAAGGATGATTATGAAGAAGTTAAATGATTTTAATTATTTTTCAGAAGAAGAGCAAGAAAAGCAAGAAGCTTTTGAAACCAAAAGGGATAGATTGTTTAATCCTATCGTTGCGTTGTTTATTAAACTAAAAATTCATCCAAATTTTGTTTCATTATTGAGCATGTTGGCATTAGTACCTTTTGCCTACTTGACATTGTTCAATCCTCATCCAGGGAAATATTTGATTATTGCAAGTATCTTTCTTGTGTTAAATGTCGTTTTGGATGGAACTGATGGTCCTTTAGCTCGTAAGTTGGGTGTTAGCGGTGTGCATGGTTCTTTTGTTGATATGATCGGTGACCACTCCGGTATGGCAATTTTTACTATAATTCTTAGTTTTGCAGGTATTATTAATGGAAGCATTGGTAATGTATATGTTTTCTTGTATACTATGGCAATAATATTTGTTATAAGCCTCAATGTATTAAAAAAACCATTCAAATGGGTGTTTAGATCAAAATATATCTTTTATATAATGTTCTTAGTTTATAGTTTTGGTGGTCCAGAGTATTTTAATGAAGCTTTAATTGTTTTTTCCGTGTTTAATTCAATTTTGTTTGTTCTTGGTTTTACTCGTATTTACAATATACTTAAGCAATCAGAAGGACTATAATTCACTATCGTGAAAAGTCAAAAACAATAATAATGTAACCTTTAAATCAATGATTTCAAGAAAGAAAGAGACCTATTTAAAAAAAATAATAATTGCTATTTTTACAAACATGAAGTATCATTAAAAGTTGATTTTTTTGTAACAGATAAAAAATAATAAATATAAGGAGAAGTAATATGTTACACGAACCAGCTGTGAAAACAGAAAAGGATGCATCGTCCGACTGGAAGGCTAAATTGGGTATCAAGCTATTCTGGCTATATTGCGTAATCTACACAACTTTTGTAGGAATCGCAGTATTCTCAACACAAACAATGAAAAAACCTGTACTTGCAGGAGTTAACCTTGCAATCGTATTCGGCATGGCATTGATTATCTTTGCAATCATTCTTGGGCTAATCTATAATTATGTTTGTACCAAAAAAGAAGATGAAATGAACGGCAAAAAGGAGAATGCATAATGAATTATGTTGCTAATCCTATTGCAATAGCAATATTTCTTGCATTTGTAGGTTTCGTGCTCGGCATATCATTCTACTTTGCCAAAAAGGCAAAGTCTGCCGAAGGCTACTTTGCTGCAGGCGGACAAATTCACTGGTTTGTAAACGGTATTGCTTTCGCAGGAGATTATCTTTCTGCTGCATCATTCCTTGGAATTTGTGGTCTAATTGCAACAATGGGTTATGATGGTTTCCTATACTCTATCGGCTATCTTGCTGGTTGGATTGTAGCCCTATTCGTTGTTGCAGAACCTATGAAACGTCTAGGTAAGTTTACATTTACAGATGCTCTAGATTCCAAGTTCAACTCCAAAGGTATTCAGCTTATGGCTGCAATAAGTACACTTGCAGTTTCTGTTTTTTATCTTATCCCACAAATGGTTGGTGCTGGTGTACTTGTTACTCCTCTACTAGGCTTCCCTCACTGGGTTGGCGTGGTAATGGTTGGTATCATTGTTATTACAATCGTAGCAACAGCGGGTATGACATCAACAACATACGTTCAGTTCCTCAAAGGTGGTCTATTAATTATTTTCTCAACAGTATTATCTGTTTCCGTACTGCACAAAGGACTATCAACTGAAACAAGACCCGAAACATTTGTTCCAAGAGTAATTGATGCATCAAGTGTCACTCCTGTTGTAACTGTTGAATACAAAGGACAAAGCTTTGTAAAAGTTGATGAAGATGGAATTGCAAACTGGTGGATTGCTCAAGGAGACAAACTTGAAGAAGCTCAATCCAAAACTGTTACAAGCGATGAAGAAGTTCTATATAATGGAGCTCCAAAATCTGCAAACAAATTCAAATCTGTAGGCTACATTACTAAGTTACCTGACGGTCAAACTAAAACAGGAAAACTTGGCATATTTAAATATTTTTCGACCATTCAAGGATCTGAGATTGTTCGCTATCCAAAAAGTAAAATTGCACAATTTGACGATAATGGTAATCATGTAAAAGTATTCGTTCCAGAAATAACTGCTGGTGCAGACTTAATGGTTCCTGGGATGAAATTCAAACTTAAATCAAACATTGGTAAACTGAACTTTATTTCATTGATGCTTGCCCTTTTCTTGGGAACAGCTTCTCTACCACATATTCTTATTAGATACTATACAGTTCCATCACAACGTGATGCTCGTAAATCAACAATCGTTGCTATTACAGGTATTGGATTCTTCTACGTCCTTACACTTTTTATGGGATTAGGTGCGATGACTCTTGGCGTAATTGACTTGGAAAGTAGCAATATGTCTGCTCCTCTTTTAGCTAAATCATTTAGTATCATACTATTTTCAATCATTTCTGCTATCGCCTTCGCAACCGTACTAGGTACTGTTTCAGGATTGATAGTTGCAGCTTCAGGTGCCGTTGCTCATGACTTGATGGCCAATTTCTTAAACATTAAGATGACCGACAAGAATAAAGTTAGAGCTGGCAAAATTTCTGCATTTGCAGTCGGTATTATAGCAATTATACTTGGCATTGTTTTCAAGAACATGAATGTTGCATTCCTTGTTGGATGGGCATTTGCCGTTGCTGCATCTGCAAACTTGCCATCAATTATCATGCTGCTCTTCTGGAAGAAGACTACAGCAAAAGGTATTGCATGGTCAATAGGCGTAGGCATGATTTCATCCCTTGGGATCATTCTTACATCACCAAGTATGTTCACACAGTTGTATCATCTAGAGGCATCAGCTGCACCTCATATGCTCAACAATCCAGGTATCATATCAATACCACTAAGTTTCTTAACACTAGTAGTGGTTTCTCTGATGACTCAAAAGAAAAAATAATTTTATCTTTTCAAAGAAAAGGCAATCTGCAAAACAGGTTGCCTTTTTTTATGCCCACATGACTCTGTCAATGTTTCCATAGACATGTATGAAACGCATGGTTATTTATCCTCAAAAACCTTCTTCAAAGCAGAACTACATTGATTGCAAAGTTCCCCACTTTTTGCATCATGCTCCGCTAAACTCTTGGGATATGCCCTTGCACAAGTAGGATTAGAACAGCTACCAATACCCCAAACATCTCCTAACGATGCCAAACATTGCATCTTGGTTCTTTTGGCAAGTCTATCCTGTTTTGGTGAATCCTTGGCAAAATCAGCTGTAAACCTATAATAAGATACCACCCCTCCAAAACTATCTGTACTGCCAAGAACAAACTTTTTGCCATCTGAATAAATATCTACAGGTGTTACAGCAAGAGACACAACACCATCTCGCCTATACGATTTAACAGAATTAAAAAGAACTGCTTTCAGTATTATGGCATCCCATTGAGACTCCTCTAATTTAAGCCTTTCAATCTCATCAACAAGCTTCTTTGCAGCTTCAGGATTCTGCATAGCAATAGTCTTTTGAGCAATTCTAATCAACTTTTCATCCGACTCAAAATCTTCAGCTTTATACCCATATTGTTCCATTAGCATCAACGCCACAGGATTATTCAACTGAGCCTTTATCTTTGCTCTAAGTTGAACAATAGCTTGATCATATGCACTTCTGGATGCTTCAGGATACACAACATCAATAGTCTGAATATATACAGAAATTCCAAGAGTTTCAGATAATTCATCTCTCATCCTTGAAATAAGCCATTTATCACATCCTTGCATAGGAATAAGAACCACACAATGATCACTGCCAGGAAGCTTACTAATAGCAGGAAAATTAGTTACCATTTTTTTGCCTAATATCTGGCCAGCCTGACTCATAAGACAATCAGTCTCCGCATATTTATACACTAAGTCAGCCTTCTCTTTGCCAAGCTTATCATCACCATTGCTGATTAACAACTTTGCATACAAAATCTGATATTCCAACTGATCTGGATATAACTGAAGTCCCCTATCCAAATATTTCATTGCCTCATCAGTTTTACCTTCCTTCACCAGAACATCCACGTAAGCAGAAACATCATCAACTCTTGATTGTCCAGCAACATTTGATATATTTAAAGCACTATATGCCTTTTTCTTCAACTCTAAATAATCATCGTTGCCTTCAGACACTGCGGCAATCACACAACACATAACAAATAACATCATTACAACTTTTTTCATTATACATACCTTCAATTTTATTATAGCATCTAAATAGGGCTTCCTATTTAATGTGAGATAGGACGCTTCGCTACTGTCACAGGCTCCAGTCTCAACAAGTTGCTTCGTATATTTTTGTGCTAAGATGATTTCGCCCCGCCCTCACTTTGTAAAAAAAAATTACAAAGTAAGGGCGGGGTAACTCATTGCAGTGCAAAAAGATGCGTGATATCGCATTACAAATTCATAAAATATATAAACTTTATGTGAAAGTTCATCTGCAAGCTTTTTTGTTAAAACATACCAAAAACCTTGCACTTATAGTATCGTTAAAAAGGTTAACATACTGCCAACACATAGATTATGAATTAAACAGGATGCCCTAAATAAATTAACTACTAACAAAGAATGCTACCACTTAGCGACCAAACATTCAAGAACGTTTTCGACGCCAAACAAATATATGTTATTTTTCAATTCTTATTGTTCTGTTTTCCTGCCATAATATATTAATCAGGACAGCCCTTACCTATTATATAACTTGAAATTTGAATATTTTATGCAAAATGAACACTAAATTTAGATGATGTTTATGAATTCAGGTGTCAAAGATGTGTTGAGACTTCAAATATATGATTAATTTCAATTATAGTCGGGTAAAAGAAACAAAAAGAGGAATTTTTGACAAAATTTGAGCAAGCTCCGCCCTGATATTATATTTTTGTGCAATTTATAAGGTTTTATGGAAAGTAATTTCCTACTCAGGTGGCTGAATTGCATCAATTTGGAGTGCACGAACAGTGCAGCATACTCCAAAATCAACTTTCTTCATTTTTCGACTACCGGACTTCCTTTTCTCAGAGAAGTAATCCCTGTATTTGGTAAATATTGATTCACAAAAATCTTTATCTCCAAAGACAAGTCCATCTGTCATGTATCTAACTCTACAATGCATTGAATCAGAAAGACTTAATCGTCCTCTTTTTTCTATAATCTTAGGTACATAAACAATGCGCAAATAATGGACGATTCTGGATGTTCATTAACCGCAAAGTTGATAACATAAAACTGCATTGAAAGTACCTTGAAACAAAGGATTGTTGTACAAATTAAACACGGATATTTATCATTGAAGGTAAGTGTGAATCCGTGGTTAGCAATAAATTTATTGTAAGTGTATCTGCTTGTCACACATAGCTGCAAGTGTTTTATTATGAGTGACACAAACAAGAGTGATTCCCATATCTCTTACCAATTCAAAAAGCATATCCAGAATATGACCACCAGTCTCATCATCAAGATTTCCAGTTGGTTCATCTGCTAAAATTATATCAGGTTTATTCATAAGAGCACGGGCCAGAGCAACTCTCTGCTGCTCCCCTCCAGAAAGTTCAACCGGCTTATGATCCAACCGGTGATTCATCTCCACAGATTTCAATAGTTCTTCAGCTCTATCGCGAGCCTCTCTGCTAGACTTTGAACCTGGAACGGCAAATGTCGGTAACATTACATTTTCCAGAACATTCATCTCGTGAAACAGTTGAAACGACTGAAATACGAAGCCAATTTTTGAAGCTCTAAACTTTGTCTGGAATCGCTTTGGCAATGTTGTGACATTGACCTCATCAAATATAATCGCACCAGCATCAGGGTTATCAAGCAGACCGAGTATATTAAGCAAGGTACTTTTCCCCACCCCGCTGGCTCCGGTTATTGCCAGAGATGTTCCTTTATCAACCTCGAAACTGATTCCATTCAGAATATCTAAATCCTTTTTACCAATATGGTATGATTTTTTTATATTTTCAACTCTTAAAAACACTTTTCACTCTCTCTTTTCTTCGTACAGACGAGATTTATCACGTCTCCTTGCATTCCCATTATTGCCTTTTTTATGGGTGAGGCAGGCCTAGCCCCTACTTTGCATTTTCAAATTTATTCCTGTTCTGCCTTTTCCTGCATTTACCCTTTACCATTTCTTTGGTTTACCATTTCTTTATTCGTGTCTCAAAGCTTCAACCGGATTCAATTTAGCTGCACGCCAGGAAGGAAGAATACTTGAGATTGCGCAAAACACAATAACAAATCCAGTAATTAAAATTATGTCATGAGGACTCGTTGCCCATGGTATCTCTGAAAGATTATATATTTCTGCAGGAAAGACTTCAACATTAAATTTTGTGAGGAATGTCACAATGTTCGGCAAATTGACCAGCACTAGGAATCCAGCTACAACTCCAAGAATAGTACCAATAATGCACTGAATCATTCCCAGCCAGACAAATGCTCCCATAATCTTATATGTTGGAAAACCAAGAGCTTTTAGCAGACCAATCTCATTTGTCTTTTGAACTGTCACAACAATTAGGGTATTCGTCACGCAGAAAACTGCAACAATAGCAATAAAGACAAGCAGTATGAACATCATTGTTTTTTCATGGCTCAAAGCCTGAAACAACATACTGTCAACCTGCCTCCAGGTTCGAACTGTGTACTCTGTTCCAAGCTTCCTGGCAATTTCTCTGCTATACTTAGCAAATTTAAATGCATCATCAGTCATCACATATATAGTATATGCTCCCTCTTCAAGACCAACAAGGTTTCTGCCGACCATCAGAGATGTAAGAATAAACCCGCTATCATAATCATGCATACCCATATCAAACACACCGGCAAGTTTCACCTCTTCCGGAAGATATATCTCATCGGTGTTAATAACATTGAGAGCTGAGTATAACAATGCCTTCTCATCTGTATTCATAAAAAGTGAATTAACCAGAGATTCACCTGCGACAAAATTATTTCCATTTAAGTCAAAAGATCCAAATAACATATTAGAAGATATCATAGATATTTCTGATGCCATATCTGGATCCAACCCTAGAACAATTGGCGCAACAGTTCTATCATTTGCCTGCATCAATACCCTTGTCTGAATTGCAGGACAAACACCTGTAACACCTTCAACTTCTTTTATCTTATCACAGACTTCATAAGGATTGCTAATTGTCCCATAAATACTGCTAACAGTTATATGTGGTTTGAAACTGAGAATCTTATCACGCCACATATTGTCGAAACCAGACATTACCGACTGGACAATAATCAGAATTGCCACACCAAGGACCACTCCCAGAATCGATATAAAAGTCACTATCGATACAAATGATCTCTTAGGTCGCAAATATTTAAATGCCAAAAATAGGGAAAAATTTCTCATAGTAATTATTAATAATCTTTATTGATTAGTGTTGTTTTCATTCTTGGTTCGTAACGACCATGTCGTTTTATTATGATAGATTGGGTGCTGGTTATGCACTTTCGAACTTATCTCGTACAACCTAGCTATTCTCAGGTTTCAGATCTCGAGAGAGTAGGTCAATAACAGCCTGCTTTGGATCTTTATTGTTGTAGAGAACTTCATAGACCTCTTTTGTTACTGGCACATCAATATCCATGCTTTCGGCGAGAGACAGGCAGCTTGCTGCATTCCAGACACCTTCAACGGCCATCTCCATATTGCCCATGATGTCATCAATCTTTTCACCCTTACCAATTCGCTCTCCGACTCCACGGTTTCTACTTAGCTGACTAGTGCAGGTAACAATCAAATCTCCCATTCCACTCAACCCATAAAATGTTTCAGGATTTGCACCCAAGGCATAGCCAAGTCTTGCGATTTCGGCAAGACCTCGAGTTATTACTGCTGCTCTTGTATTATCGCCAAAACCTAATCCATCACTAATCCCCACACCAATGGCAATAACATTTTTCATGGCACCGCCAAGTTCTACACCTATTTTATCTGTTGATGTATAAACACGAAAATGTCCATTTGAAAATGATTTCTGAAGAAATTCTCCAATATCGTGGTCGTATGTTGCAATGGTTACCGCGGTTGGAATACCTCTGGCAACTTCCTCAGCATGACTTGGTCCTGATAGAGCTGCAATATTATCATGCTTTAAAATATCAACAGCTAGGTCAGACATCCTTTTATGACTTTCTTTATCCAGACCTTTTGCAACACTAACCAAAGCCGTATGTGGTTCAATCAAACCAGAAAAACCTTCCAACACAGATATATAGTATTTTGTTGGAACAGCAATAACTCCCAAATCAGCTCCTCTAACAGCTTCTTCTCTATCACTTGTCCATTTTATAGTTGACGGAAGTTTTACGCCGTGAAGAAACTTGCTGTTCTCTCCTGTTGTTCTTATCTGTTCAATATACTCTTCAAATGGACCCCAAACTGTTACATCATGACCATTTTCAGCCAAAATCATCGCCAAGGCTGTTCCCCAACCGCCATCTCCAATTACTACTGCTTTACTCATTTTCTTTCTCTTTCTTAAGCTCGTCTGTCAAATTTCTCAAATCTTTACCAAATTCATTTAGTACATCTTTTAATGTTTTATTCCATCCTTCGACTAAATCTGCCGGAGCTTTGTTTGGAATGTTCTCTTTAAAATGGTAGTCCTTATAAAACATCAGAACAGGCTTTGGTCCCCTATTATCCAAAAAAGAAAATCCCATTACCAAAACAGCTTGAGGATTTGTAATATCACTATAGTCGCCATAAATTCCAATCAGATATGGTTTGATAATGAAATCTGTTTCTACCATAGCAGTATCTTCAAGGGCATATTTAAATGCTTCACTCCTAGAAAACCAAATGCGTATGACTTCCTGAATATTTTTATCAGGTGTAATATAAAAGCAATTATAATAATCAGACATAAACTGATTTTTATTGATCTTATATGTAAACTGAGTTCCTCTAAAATCTGCATTAACATACACGCTCATTATCTTTACTGTATGTTCAGGGGTAAAGTCCTTTTTTTTCTGAACTTCAGGACTTCCTGCTGAAACCAAAAAATAATTTCTTTCAATATATTTTGTGTGTAATCTAACACATGATACACAAAACAACATCCCTAATAATAAAATTAATATTTTTTTCATTTCTGTTTATCCTTCCCTTCTTCTTTTAATATGTTTTCAAACAGTGATTGAGCTTCTGGAGGAGGCTCGCTAAATAACACTCCAGATGAATAGCTGGATGCACTTTCTGAAATGTTTCTAATATTTGAGGTGATATCTGATATATTCTTAAATATATCATTTAATGTACCAAATTGCGAGATTAAAAGCACATCTGTCTTTGATACCACACCGTTGGCATTAACAATTAAGGTATTAGCATCGGTTATCAACTGTGGAATAGCATCTGTTGATTCTTTGATGTTCTTTAAGATTGGATCAATATTATTCTGCACCTCACTCACAAGAATTGTATTAATATTTGAAATAACAGAAGTTGATTCTCGGCTAACATCTCTTATGTTCTGCATTGCTGGAGTTAATTCATAAGTTATAAGATGTTCAACATTTGAGACCATATTTAACATATTTACTCCAAGATTTTTTACAGTATTCCCTTTTAACGTGTTAACAAGAGTCTCTATTGAATCTGTAACCTGAGTCATTATGCTTGGCACAGACGGGATATATGGATTTTCAGGTTTCCAGTCTATGGCCAAATTTGGAATACTATTTGTCTTTGCCGCATAACTGGCTTCAACCGCAACAAGTCCTGTGATACCTTGTGACACCAACCTAAAATTCAAACCATCAGCTATCTTTTTCTGAATATTTTCAACTACTTTTTCATGGGGGATCTTTTTCCCATCACTTCTTTTTGCAACAAACTCATTGTCCAGTGATATTCTTGCATAAATATAACTCTTATCTGTTTTGTAGTAATCATCAACGAAAGATAGCTCATCAACCTTTCCAATAGGAACGCCAAGAAACAAGACATCCGAACCAATATTTAAACCTTGAACTGAGTTTGCAAAATATGTTTCAACGTAAAATGGCTTCTTCTGAAAAGCACCAACCCCTATCACAATAATCGTGGCAACTATTGCTATGATAATAAAGAAAACGAATAAACCCAGCTTAAAATAATTTGTTTTGCTTTCCATTATATACTCCTAACTATTCTGATATTCTGTTAAAAAAATTTCTAACCCAAGTGTCTGGCGAATTATCTCTAAGTTCTGCTGGCTTACCTTCCGCAACAATCTTCTTTCGAGCTTTATCAAGCATAACAACTCTATCAGCAACCTTATATATACTTGGCAGTTCATGACTAACAATAACGCATGTAATGCCAACATCTTTCGCAAGACGTAAAATTAAATTATCCAAACTATCGCCTGTTATAGGATCTAATCCTGCCGATGGCTCATCCAGAAAAAGAATATCCGGATTCAAGACAATAGCTCTTGCAACGGCTGCTCTTTTCTGCATGCCTCCGCTAACTTCTGATGGCATATGATGTGCATATTCTCCAAGCCCAACAAGTTTCAATTTCATTAAGGCAATTGATTCCCTGACTGATTCCGGAAAATCGGTATATTCTTCAAGAGGAACACATAAATTCTGCATCAGTGTCATTGAACCAAAAAGTGCACCACTCTGATAGGTAACACCAATATTCTTCAAAATTTCAAGTTTTTCTTCTACATTAGCTGTAACAATGTCCTGACCTTTTATTTTTATACTTCCAGTTTTAGGACTATAAAGACCAATGATATGCTTCAACAAAGTACTCTTTCCGCATCCTGATCCACCCAAAATAACAAAAATTTCGCCTCTATAAATATCAAAAGATATATCATCAATAACAACATTATCGCCATAAGCAGCTGTAAAATTCTTGACTTCAATGATTTTTTCTCTTTTATTATTCTGCATAATTATATTCCCAAACTATAAGCTAATACAGCAAAAATACCATCAGCAATGATTAATAAAATAATACTGGTAACAACAGAACCTGTCGTAGAATCGCCAACTGCACCTGGCCCTTCTTTTGTTTTAAGACCTCGATAACAACCAATTGACGCAACAATAAAACCAAAGAAAATTGCCTTCGTTTCTCCCCACATAACATCACTCATTGAGGTATACTTAGCTACCTGCAACATAAACACCTGTAATCCATATCCCATACTGGACATCACAAGTGCAGAACCAATCAAACCAAAAACATTCATAAAAAGTGTCAATAGAGGAACTAAAAGCGTTCCTGCAAGAATTTTAGGCAAAGCTAGAAAAACCGTTGGCTGTAACCCCATCGTCTGTAACGCATCAACCTCTTCATTAATCTTCATTGTTCCAATTTCTGCAGTAAAAGCCGCACCAGATCTAGCAGCAAAAATGATCGCCGTCAGCAAAGGTCCTAATTCCCTGAAAAGCGTTAATGAAACCAGATTAATAATATAAATTTCAGCACCAAACTGTTTCATTGGCATCGCAGACTGAAAAGAAAGAATTAAACCAAAGAGAAAACCTATGATAATAATAATAGGAAGCGCATCATAACCTGCTTTCTCTATTACTTTAAAAAAATCTGGCCAACGAACATTCTTAGGTCTAAACATGGCCTTGAAAATTATCGAGAATATTTCTCCAAAATACTCTACCTGTTCATGACAGTCATGAAGAACATCAACAACCGTCTTGCCAAAAACAATCATTGAACTTGTGAAAGCTGAAATTTGAGGAGGTTCTATGGGTTGATCATTCAGCTCATAAATAGTCTTTAACCAATTATATCTTTCAGGGATATTAGAAATTGAAATGTCAACTCTCTTCTCATCAACATATCTATTGCCCACAAACACAGCAAGTCCAGATTCATCTAAATTTTCAATCTTGGAACAATCAATGATTATCTTGGAAACTTGATTACTCCTAAAAAAGTCATCCAGTTTAGCTTCCATAGCAGAAACTGCTTTAATAGACCAATCTCCAATCAAAGAACAAGTAACTTCGCTTCCATTCAAATCAAAAGCAATATCAATATTTGTAATATTATTTTCCATATTATCCCATTTCGTGCCAAAGGCACAGTAAATAGTTGATAGTAAATGGTAAATGGTAAATAGTCCAGCCATCCTATCAATTGCAAGTGTTTTCAAGGTAACACAACGATCTTCGTTGTAAGTGAAAAACGCCAACAACCTAGAAGGTTGTGCTACCCCAAGGTAACTCAACGATTTTCGTTGTAAGTGTCTTAACCAACCCACTCTGTCAATTGCAAGTGCTCCTCCCCTAAATTAGGGGAGGTGGCAGGCGAAGCCTGACGGAGGGGTATCATGCAATTTCCCCAATTTCTTTATTAGTGACGCAGTGACTCAGTAATCAACTCCCGCAGAGCGGGAGTAGCAAAGCATCGGTCGGCGGGGACGCCAACCCTCCCAGTTAACCTGCAATTTAACCGTAAAGCTGCAAGTGCTCCTCCCCGGTTTTCCATTTTCGAATTTGCGAATTTTTGAATTTGAATTACCGATTGTCCTCTTCTGTCACCCTAAGAACTTCGTCAATAACAGTTGTACCATTAAGAACTTTCTGCCATCCATCATCTCTCAAGGTTCTCATACCATCCCGCAACCCCTGAGCTTTGATTTCTGAAGAAGAACTTCTGGTAATTACCAGAGATTCAATTTCTTCGGTTACAGGCAGCACCTCAAAAATCCCCCTTCGCCCTTTAAATCCTGTTTTTCTACACTTGTCACAACTACTGACTTCATAAAGTGTGTTATCTTTGAGTTCATCAACAGGAAATTCAAGGTTTCTAAGAAACTCAACATCCGGCTCAATAGGTCTTCTACAGCTGGGACAAAGACGACGAACAAGTCTCTGGGCAATAACAGCCTCAACGGCTGATGCAAGCAGATATGGTTCAACGCCCATATCAAGTAGACGAGTGAACGCACCAGCTGCGTCATTGGTATGTAATGTACTAAAAACAAGATGTCCAGTTAAAGATGCCTGTATCGCAATCTCAGATGTCTCAAAATCTCGAATTTCACCAACCATAATGACATCAGGATCCTGCCTCAAAAATGTTCTCAAGGTCTTTGCAAATGTAAGACCAATTTCCGGTCTAACCAAAACTTGATTAACTCCGGCCATTTCATATTCAATAGGATCTTCTGCCGTCATAATTCTAATATCTGTCTTATTTATCTCATGCAGAAATGAATACAGAGATGTTGACTTACCGGAACCAGTCGGACCTGTCACAAGAACAATACCATTTGGCTTATGAATAATCTTCATAACCACATCATCGTCTCGTTTATCCATTCCCAAATCTTCAATTGTTATAAACTCGCCACCACGACGCAAGAGACGCAAACTTATACTCTCTCCATAAATTGTAGGCATAGTGGAAACACGAATATCCAAATCTTCACCCTTAACACGTGTACCAATTCTACCATCCATGGGGATACGTTTCTCTGCTATATCAAGATTTGCCATAACCTTTATTCGAGAAATAATCGCTGCTTGAAAACGATTCAACTGTGGAGGCATTGGAGCTTCATGCAAAACACCATCAATTCTATAGCGAATCCTCAAACGATTTTCCATCGGCTCCATATGAATATCTGTGGCATCCTGCTGACATGCTTCCCATACAATCTGATTAACAAATTTAACAATTGAAGCTTCCTGATCAAGCTCATTAATGTCAATGTGCAGATTATCTTCTCCGTCCAAAACATCAAAACGGTCATCACTCATCAACTTATCGACGGTTTCAGCCCCCAAACCATAAAATCTTTTAATGGTTGAACTGATATCTTGAGAAGGACTTAGAACCCAGCAAACTTTTGCAGAATTGGTAACAAGGCGAACGGCATTGTTTACAGACAGGTCAACAGGATCATTTGTGGCAATGTGTATTGTGCCATTTTCGTCAACAGAAAGAGGAATAATATTATATTGAAAAACAGCTTTTGTTGGAATCAAGTCTAAAACTTCCGGCTCAATATCAACATCCGAAAGCCTCACAAATGATAAATTCAAGACTTTGCCAAAAGCCTCAAGAAAGTCTTTTTCTTCAACAAAGTCATTACTGACTATCACAGATGTAATACTTTCTCCACTCTCTCTTGACACACTTACAATCTCTGTAATTTGAGAATCCGTGAACAGCTCCGTACGAGCAAGCAGACTAGATATAAAATTTTTTTCAGACATCAATAAATCCATTCCATATTTTTTGTAACATAAAATAACCCTAATTCGTATGTATGCTAATAAATATTGTAATAAAAAACAAGTAATATATATCATCTTTAGGGATAACCTTGATTTTACGGTTGATTTATTTTTAAGTTTGAGATTTGGAAAGCCGTAATAGTAAATAGTTGGTAGTAAATGGTAAATAGTTCACTCCGTGGGCAGGAAAAACTTTATTTTTATTATTTATCCCAGGGTTACACTCCCATTGGTCGTTCACCCTGGGCTAGTATCAGATGCTCCTTTAGAGCATTTTAAGGACAATATTCTTTTTAATGTTAAAATGCAACTGCATTGCTTGAAGCGCAGTTTTTGATTTTTATTACATAAAAACCGAAATGGCTTCCCAAGGTGAAATTCGCAAAGCGTACTTGTGCATTAATTCTGCAAATACCACTTAAAGTTCTGTTATTACATCTCTTATAACATTTATCAAGAAGTATCACCCAAAAGCATAAAAAATCAAATATCATTACCTGATTTTGTTGACTCAAGTGAGTGTTTGCTGACTCAACCGTAAAACTAAGGAGGATAAAATAAAAATAAAAAAATACTATCCTGTTTAAATACATTATGATAATATCTCAACAATACATTTTAAAATATTAAGGATTAGATATGAATATCAAGATAATTACATCAGAAGAGACAAAAGAAAAGCCGGACCAAAGCGCATTAGGATTTGGCAAACACTTTACAGACTACATGTTTGAAATGGATTATATCGAAGGTCAAGGATGGGTAAACCCAACCATAAAACCTCACTTACCATTTCTAATGGATCCATCATCTTTAGTTTTACACTATGGACAAACAGTCTTTGAAGGTCTAAAAGCATATAAAAGTGAAGAAGGCAGAACTCTTCTGTTCAGACCAGAAAAGAATTTTGAGAGACTAAACATCTCAAGTCATAGAATGTGTATTCCTCCTATTGATGTAACTATGGCAATGGAAGCACTAATAGAGCTACTTAAAGTTGAAGAAAAGTGGATTCCGATAAAAAATGGAACTAGTCTTTATATTCGACCATTCATTTTTGCAAATCAACAGACACTAGGTGTTGCACCGTCTGCTTCATACAAATTCATGATAATACTAACACCAGTAGGTGCTTACTATGCTGAAGGTTTTAGCCCTGTTAAAATTTATGTTGAACAAAAATATGTTAGAGCCGTTCCTGGTGGAGTTGGTAATGCAAAAACTGCTGGCAACTATGCTGCCAGCATAAGAGCACAGTACGAAGCAAAGAAAAAAGGCTACTCACAGGTTTTATGGCTGGACGGATGCGAGCATAAATATGTTGAAGAGGTTGGAACAATGAACGTATTCTTCAAGCTTAATGGAGAAATCATAACTCCCGTCCTAAACGGAAGCATACTTTCGGGAATAACAAGGGATTCAGTCATACAACTTCTTCGTGGAAACGGCTATAGTGTTACCGAAAGAAAAGTTGAAATAGCAGAAATTTTCAAAGCAGCCGAGAATGGAGAACTTGAAGAAGTTTTTGGAACAGGTACAGCTGCTGTTATATCCCCTGTAGGTGAACTGGCCACTGATGATGAAAAAATAATAATATCCGAAGGCAAAGTCGGCAAGCTTTCACAATGGCTTTACGATGAGTTAACAGGCGTTCAGAACGGTCTTAAACCAGACACATTCGGCTGGGTAAAAACACTGTAATCGTACAGACGCGATTTATCGCGTCTCTCCCCCAATTTTCGCATTTGCGCATTTTCTCTGGGAACGCCGAGCTCCAACTCGGCATAAAATAATACCGCCGGCGGCTTTCCTGCGTTTACCCTTTACCGTTTCTTAAAACGAGCTCCTCGAATACAAATCATAATAATATCCCTTCAGGGCAATAAGATCTTCATGCACACCATGCTCAACGACCTCACCCTGTTTCAATACGTAAGTATAATCAGCATGTTTAACAGTTGAAAGTCTATGAGCAATAATCAAAGTGCTTCGCCCCTTACAAAGTTCAATCATAGACTCCTTAATCAATGACTCTGATTCCGTATCTAACGAAGAAGTTGCCTCATCAAAAACAAGTATTGAAGGATTCTTCAAAAAGACCCTTGCAATCGAAACACGTTGCTTCTGTCCTCCCGAGAGTTGAACACCTCGCTCTCCAACCAAAGTCTCCAACCCATCTGGGAGAGACAGAATAAAATCATATAAATTTGCATGCTTTGCCGCTTCAATAATATCAGTTTCACTTGCACCGGGATTTCCAAAAGCAATATTTTCACCAATTGTTGTGTCAAAAAGAAAAACACTTTGCTGAACAACACCAATAGTTTCCCTCAAAAACCTCTGTTTCAACTTATTTATTGGAACATTATCAATGGAAATCTCTCCCCCTTGCGGCTCATAGAATCTAGGCAGAAGAGCAGCAATTGTGCTTTTTCCAGCACCAGACTCACCAACAAGAGCAACTGTACTGCCAGGTTTTATTTCCATTGAAATATCTTTCAAAACATCTTCACTATCTTCTTTATACCTAAACCTGACTCTGTCAAGTGTCACAAGCCCCTGAACATCACCATCAATGTCAATGGCATCTTCTGCATCTTTGATATCAGGATCAATATCCATAATCTCTGTAAACCTCTCAAACGATGCAACTCCCTGCTGATACTGCTCAACAAAATTTATTAAATTCTGTATTGGGCGGATTATAAAACGCTGATACAAAAGAAATGCAACAAGATCAGGTAGCGTGCTCATTCCATACATAATCAAGATACTACCGCCCCCAATCAAAATAACAGTATACATCTGC
>Ga0209414_1000532_pt1 | contig 18206 bp, 14 predicted proteins | sample LakVidmifraction_4_FD_181154 | JGI IMG/M metagenome (GOLD analysis project Ga0209414, IMG submission 181154) | Hypersaline microbial communities from Lake Vida, Antarctica - Brine Hole Two &gt;0.2 micron (SPAdes) (version 2) | ecosystem: Environmental > Aquatic > Non-marine Saline and Alkaline >... | reverse complement strand
TTTAATTATTAGGCACTACAAAACGAGTCCAAAAAGTTAAGTTGTTGATAGTCAATTGGTTAACTTTTTTTAAATGCTAAAAAAGTGCATTTTTTTTGTTTTTTTCTCAACTAAAAAGAAACTAGGGTTAACAACAAAATTTACCCGTTTTCAACTTAAAAATTTTATAGGGCACACCGTTCACTGTCAGGTCGACGAATTGAAGGAATTTATAATGCCAAATCTTTTGAACAAAAAATTAGAAGTTTTCGTAGAGGAAACTATCCAAAAACAAAAGCAAAATTTTCGCTACGACTACGCCTCCAATGAACAGATCGAAATAGACCGTCTTGTCTACGAAGCTTATGGCTTAAACCAAGAAGACATCACCGAAGTAGAAAATTGGTATGCCCGCCGTTATCCAAATTTAAAGCAAAACAAAAAGGCTGGAAATTGACATGAAGAAAAATATTACAAAAAAAAGACAGTTTTCAGAAATTATAGAAAAACTTAAACAGCAAAAGACCTATTTTTCCTACGAAGAAATCAAAGACCTAATTAAAAAAGAGAAAATCAATATCACCCCATCGTCTCTAAAAAGTTATGTACACGAACTCACAAAATCAGGAGAAATATTCGATGCCGGCAAGGGGTGGTATTCAACCATAAAAGAACCATTTAAGCTTAACACAAGACCGGTGAAGTCGATAATCAAAAAGATAAATAGAGAATTCCCTCTGCTGGATTTCTCCTGCTGGAGTACAGAACAGCTCAACTTTTTTACTCATCACCTGATGGCTAAATTCATAACTTTTATATATGCAGATTCAGATTATATAAATACTGTAGCAAATGTTTTAGAAGATAATGGTTATAATGTATATAGAAATCCAACCAAAGACGAGATATTGAAGTTTTTTAAAATAACCGATAAAACTGTCATTCTCATGCCCTCGATAACTAAACAACCTCAAACACACGATAAACTTGCACCAATTGAAAAAATCCTGATAGATTTTCTTATGGAAAACAGAAATTTTAATATAATGGATGAACAGGAAGCGGAAAATGTGGTAATAAATGCTTTAAATTCAGGTAGAATCAATATGGCATCACTTATTTCCTATACGAATAGAAGGAAATTCAATACATCCAAAATCATCAACCAAGTCCAACTGGACGATATAGGTGGAGATAGTTGATTGATGAAAAAATTAATAAAACCAGTTTGTTTTACCAAAGATTGGCTTGAGGCTAAGGCTAAAGAACTCTCCGGCAACCCAATATTGGTAGAAAAAACAATTCATGCCTTTGCACTACTTGGCTATCTTGTTCAGTTGGAAGAGAATTTTGTTTTTAAGGGCGGAACCAGTCTTTTACTGCATGCACCTCAGATAAAAAGATTGTCCATTGATATAGATATCATTTTAGGTGAAGACATTGAAAAATTTATAACAAAAATAGAAACAATCCCCGGGAATAAGCCTTTTTTACGATTTGAAGAGAATGAAAGAGGCTTTCGAGGATTACCTAATCGCAAACATTTCAAATTTTTCTATAATTCATCACTTTCCGGAAAAGAAGAGTCCATTCTCTTAGACATTGTTTTAGATGACCCAAAGTATATCCCATTTACGGAAAGAAAACTAATAAAAACAGATCTATTTGAAGTTGAATCGGAATTGGAAGTTACAGTTCCAACAATTGAAGGACTACTTGGTGATAAACTAACAGCTTTTGCTCCGCATACTATTGGTGTGCCTTTTGAAACAGCAAAAGGTAACAGCATGACTATGCAGGTCGTTAAACAGCTTTATGATGTTGGAGCACTTTTTGATATTGCCTCACACTTTAAAAATATTCATACTGCATTTGATGCAACCTTTGAAAAAGAAAACACTTATCGAGATAGCAAATTCACCAAAGAACAAGTTTTGCAAGATACAATTGATACTTGCTTTTCTTTGCTTCAAATCCGCGTAAAAGGATTTAAAAGTAACGAAGTATCATATTTCCTTGAAGACGGTATAAGAAAAATTGACAGCCATCTTTTAAATGACAAATTTAGAGTAGATGCAAAAGCCAAAATCACAGCAGCTAAAGTATTCTGTATTGCTTATTTGCTACTTCACGGAAAAAACTTGGATTTTAAGAAAGACTTGTACCTAAGTAATAAAATAGAAGAACTTACTAATGTTAGCTTACGGGCACCTTATGAAAGACTCAACCGATTAAAACCTATTCTTCCAGAAGCTTTTTACTATATATGGCAAGGAGTTAAAAAATGAAATACTGGTTTATCCGTTCGCCATTTAAAACTCGAAAATGGGAAGATATTCTAATGTCAGGTGTATTTAATTTATACGGTATTAGAAATTATTCAGCAAAGAACAATATTGCAAAAATAAAAAAAGGTGACATGGCATTATGGTATAGTAGCAGTGCTGGAAAAATGATTTATGGAACAATGCAGGCAAAGGATAACGCATTTGTTGATAAAACAAGCAGTAATGGTTGGCTATCTATTGATTTTATTCCGCAAACAAGTTTAACGACCCCTGTTAGATTAACAACTATTAAACAGAACAAAAAATTTGATGATTCAAATATTTTAAAACAGCAAAGAATATCAGTCATTAACATATCAAAAATAGAATATGAGGAAATATTAAGGATTGCTTACGCCAACCCCATCTTTTTTAATACTTTATAAGCATATTGGCTAAAAAAAATGAGTTATCTACTTTTGAAAGGGGCTCTGTAACACAAATATCAACACTTTGTTGATATCATCATAAATAAACGGTATATTTAGAACCATAGGGCAACTAATTTAATAAAAAACAACAACTGATATGCCCTAGAATCACTTTATACTTATTACATTTTAACATAGCAACTTTGCCACATACTTGGAAATTTTTAAGCGTAAAACCATCCTTCTTGTCATTAATAGTCATTTGATGGTTAGAAGTCCATTGACCAGAAGGCTAATAGTTACTGGCAAATATAGTTATCTCTCATAATAGCATTTCAACAATCAATATTTTGTCACTTATTAGAAATTTTGTTCTCTTGCCGGTTTACTCCAAAGTATTTTTGCCTCTGAGGGTAATTTGTTTTCTTCAAAGCACTCAATCATTACTTCTGTCAAACCTGTAACGTATGTGAGTTCATCTCCATCATCTTTAATCTCTTTTTTGATAAGAGTTTCGGGGAAATCAATAATATTAATATCTTCCTGTATTTTGTTAACGGTCAAAAGGTGTGGCATGGCAGACTCAATTGAACATAGAGACTCTTCATCTTTGCCTATATTCTCAATCGACATAAGCAGTTTGTTATGTGTGTTCTGGTCAAGAGGTCCCATCTTCTCAGCATGTCTTCCATCATTGTACTTAATTACTGGTTCAAATGATTTCCATGCTTCAAATGTTACTATTGCTTTTTCAAAATGTAATTCAAAGCTAGGGCCTTTATTTGAGTGTACAGCATGTGATGTTTCAAAGAATATGTCAACATCAGCATCAGTTTTAATCTTTAGGAATGCAGTATCAAAGTTTTCTGTCTGATTTGCTCTATATACCTCTGATTTCATCGATTTTGGATATGCACTTGTTTTCTGATTTTTGCCGGCAAGATAATACATTATGTTCAGGTAGTGAGCGGTTGCATTATTTAGAGGACTATCAAAAATCTGTATTCCAGAATCTGTAACAATTCTTCCCGCCCAGTTATTTCTCTGGTAGTAAGATTTGGTGCGACTCCAGCAGACGCAGCATTTGTAGTATTCTGCTTTACCTAGTTCATCGTTGAGTATCTTGGATTTTAATTGCTGCATAACGTCATCAAATGCAAGTTGATAACCGATAGCCAGATTTTGTCCTGTCTTATGTGATGTTTTCTGCATCTTTAAAGCATCTTTAAGAGTTCCTGATATTGGTTTCTCACATAGAACATCTGAGCCATGTTCCATTGCATAACATGATTGTTGGGAATGCAGATGGATAGGGGTGGCAATGATGGCTAAATCAGCGGTGTTTTCTTTGTAGAACTCTTCAAGGGTATCAAAGATAGGAATATTCAGTTCTTTAATCTTTTCAAAGTTGGAAGATTTATCTGCAAATGGATCAATTACTGCAACGAGCTGTGCCGGGAATGTTTTACTTTCATCGAAAATATAGTCCAGATAGAAACTTCCATATCCTCCACTGCCTACTTGTATTACCTTTGGAATCATTATTATCTGTCCTCTGTTTTGTTTCGGCTCTGTCAAAAGTTTCACCTCTTTTTCAGTCCTATTTTGTTCTAAATAAATGGGATACATATATTATTCTCTTATCCCTATTGTTTTTCAATATCCAATAGCCAACGATGGACATTAAAGAACGTCCAATCAGTCTTCGCTCTACGAGCTTCGCCGGACAGACCATTCAACATCGAACATCCAATAATGAATGAAAGACACTGCCGTGGGCAGGTAAGAACTTTGTTCTTGTTATGTTTCCTAGGGCGTTGCCCTAGGCTATGTTATTTCGCCCTTTTAGGGCTATTTAATTGCTTTGCAATTGTATTGAGCCGATAGGCTTTTATTCAAAATTGGAGTTGAACGACCTGTCCGGCGTAGCTCGAAGAGCGAAGACTGATTCGATGTTGGACGTTCTTAATCTGTATAAATATATTTTTCATATTTTTTCATATAATTTTTGACAGTACCCTTGGTCTATAAAAAAACGGGTACAATATTTTCATATTATACCCGTTTTGGGTTTGCATATCAAGTACCTATTTAGGGTTTCCTGTTCAACTCTTAACTTGTTTATCATCAAGGTATATACCATTTTTAGCACGCTAAAAGTGCAAGGATTTTGGCATGTTTTGACCAAAAAGCCTGCAGATGAACTTTATAACATAAAGTTCATACAATTTATGAATTTGTAATGCAATAATACATAACCTTCAGCCATGCAACACTGTACCTTTAGCGAGCTAAAGGCGAAAGTGTCTTATGGCCAAATCTCACGCATTCTAGCATTAAACAGGAAACCCTATTTATATTTATTTGGTTTTTTCACCCAAATTAGGTTTCTTGTTCTTATAGAATGCAAGAACAGCTGGTGTTGCCACAAATATTGATGAATATGTACCAACAATAATACCTATGAATAGAGCAAGTGCAAAATCAAATATTGCACCACCGCCAAGTACCAGCAGAGTTCCTACAGCAAGCAATGTTGTAAATGAAGTCAACAATGTTCTGCTAAGAGTCTGGTTAATACTTAGATTACATATCTCTTTAAATGATAGTTTTCTATCAACACGTAGGTCTTCTCTGATTCTATCGAACACAACAATTGTATCATTCACAGAGTAACCAACAATGGTAAGCAAGGCTGCAATAATAGGCAAACTAATCTGTTGTCCTAATAGGCAGTATATACCAACTGTAAATAACACATCATGCAATAGAGCAACAATAGCACCAACAGCAAAACCAAACTCAAATCGAATTGTGATATATATGATAATACCAATCAACGCAATGATAATAGCCTTGAGAGCACTCATTTTTAGTTCTGAACCAACTTGTGGACCAACTTCCTCTTCCTGAAGTAGATCAAATCTGCTGTCAGGGTATTTCTCTGTAATTGTCTGTGTGATTGTGTCTCCAGCTTTTTTATCACTATCTACAACAACATGTGAAGCTTTTACAAGCAGGAATTGTTTGTCAGGTGATGCCAAATCCTTCTGATACTGGATATGGATGTTCTGAAGGTTGGCATTCTCAAGAGCTGCTCTGATATCTGCAACAGGTTGTTCCTTGTCCACGGCATATGTTACAGATGTTCCACCTGTAAAGTCTACTCCAAATACTTTTTCCGGAGCCTTAAAACCGTTCGTTAGGAATATTACCCAAGTGATTACAATTACCACAATAGAGAAGATTGCAGCAATCTTTCTGAATCCGACAAAATCAATTTTTGTATCAGATTTGATAATTGTGAACATTGTAAGTTTCTTTATGATATTCTTGTCTACAAGTAGTGTTAGAATCAGTTTTGTGATAACAAGAGCTGTAAACATACTTGCAAGAATACCGGCAGAAAGTGTAACTGCAAAACCTCTTATTGCTCCTGAACCAAAGATGAATAGAATTATAGCAGTAAGAAGTGTTGTGATGTTTGCGTCCATAATTGTTATGAAAGCTCTATCATAACCGGCAAGGATTGATGTTAACAAATCTTTTCCTGTTCTTAACTCTTCTCTAATTCTTTCAAAAATCAAAACATTTGCATCAACAGCCATACCAATTGTCAAAAGGATACCAGCGATACCTGGTAGTGTCAGAACAGGCAGACTTGCCCCCCCCCCGCCACCATTGTTTCCGCCGAATAGTCCTAAAAGACCTGCTGCCATAATCATTCCAAGAGGAAGGATAATAATATTTAGCATAAGAGCAATATCTGCTACAACTCCACAAACATGATAATACATCATCATAAACAGAATAACAGCAATACCACCAATAATGATTGATTTTATGCCGCTGTTAATAGCATCCTTGCCCAGACTTGGAGCCACAGAACGTTTTTCAATAATTCTAACCGGTACAGGTAGAGAACCGGCACGAAGAATGTTTGAAAGCTTACGAGCTTCTTCAAAAGTGAAAGAACCTGTTATTACCGCTTTACCACCAAAAATACCTTCATTGATGTTTGGAGCGCTATATAGAGTTCCATCAAGAACAATTGCAAGCTGACGAGAATTGTCAGATTGATTACGAGAACCACGTGGAGCAAAAGCACTTGTTACATCACCAAACTGCTTTGCACCTTTTGAGTTAAAAGCAATGTTAATCTCTGGTCTGCCTAGTTGGTCAAAATCAACACCAGCGTTTTCCAGGTTTTTGCCATCCATTTCAATTCTTCTGCGAACAAAATTTGGCGTGTAGTATGTTACACCTTCTGGTGTTGTACTTTTTTGAAGTAACATATCAAATCCAGGAGGTGCGTGAAATCTCTTCTGATTATCAAGAAAATCATCTTCAAGAGCTACTATTTCATACTCTTTCGTTCTTAAGTATACTGGCCTTCCGCCAATATTAAGAATTTTATAACCATTGGGTACCAATCTATTTCCAAAAAGTTCACTTACGAGTTTGTCGTTATCTTGATGAACAATTCTGAATTCAAGGAAAGCAGCCTTTTTTATGCTATTTTCAGCTTCTCTACTTTTAGCTTCGCCTACACCAGGTAGTTGAACTGTAATTCTGTCATCCTGAGAAGGATAAATTACAGGTTCTGCAATACCACATGAGTCGATTCGATTTCTGATAACTTCAACGGTTCTTGCCTGTACATCTTTAAGGCTATCAGCTTTTATTTTGGTAATTTCATCATCTGTAAGGTCAGAATTTTCCGCTAAAAGATCTTCAACCAGCTTTTTCTGATCAATCTCAACAACAATACTTGTTCCACCTTGTAGATCAAGTCCAAGTTGAACTTTCTCTTTTATTGGGGTAACTACAACAAGTGAGCCCGCTACAAGAAGAACAAGTATTAGCCACTTCCACAATGCATTTTTAAGCATAAAATTTCTCCATTTATGTTATATTAACTTTATTTTATATACTTTATTTAAGAAGCATCTTCAACTTTGTCGCCTTTTTCAAGAACCTTGAGAACGGCATTTTTTAATACTTCAACTTTTGTATTATCAGCAATCTTAATTATAAATGTTGTCTCTTTAACATTTGTAATCTGTCCAATAAATCCACCACCAAATAAAACCTTTGCACCTGATTTTAGTTCTAAAATAGTTGCTTTCCGCTCTTTTTCTTTTCTTTTCTGTGGTCTTATTAAAATAAAATAAAATATAGCGAAGATAAGTATCATAGGCAACATTGCTTGAAAAATACTCCCCGATCCCTGTGATGCCGGTGCGGCGGCTTGTGCTAAAAATGCACTGTTACTCATAACTTCTAATCCTGATAATGTAATACTCATTTGTTTATTTACCTTTCAATTTATTTTTACAATTTTCTCTAAACACATCAAAAGAGTCATTCTTAATTGACTCTCTTAACTGCTTCATGAAATCCATATATCTATGTATGTTGTGGATTGTCAAAAGTTGTACTCCAAGAATCTCTCCGGCATTCAAAAGATGCCTTATATAAGATTTCGTGAAGTTCTTACATGTGTAACATGCGCAACCTTCTTCCACAGGACTATTGTCCAATTTAAATCTACCTGCCTTAATTGGGATTCGGCCTTCCATTGTGAATGCCGACCCATTTCTGGCAATTCTTGTTGGAATCACGCAATCAAACATATCAACTCCGCGTGCAACAGATTCAACAATCTGATACAAATCTCCAACGCCCATCAAATATCTTGGTTTGTCTTCCGGCAGTTCTTTTACTCCGTGGTCAACGCCTTGTAACAAAATTTCTTCAGGCTCACCAACGCTAACACCACCGATTGCATAACCGTCAAATCCAAGTTTAACCAGTTCTTTTGCGCATCTGGTTCGCAAGTCTTCATACTCGCTACCCTGTACAATTCCAAAATATAGTTGCCCTTCAGCTCTTGGCTGTTCAATACATACCTTAGCCCAAGCCAACGTTTTATCGACAGCCTTGCTGGCATATTCATATGTGGTCGGGTAGGGAATGCACTCGTCAAAAGCCATTGCAATATCTGATCCAATTATTCTTTGAATGTTCATTGCCTCAACAGGACCAAGAAAAATTCTGCTGCCATCCACGTGAGAATTAAACTCAACACCATTATCTTTGATTTTACGAAGTTGAGCAAGACTAAAAACCTGAAAACCGCCGCTATCTGTCAATATTGGCTTATTCCAACCCATAAATTTGTGCAAACCGCCTGCATTCTCTATTATTTCCATGCCGGGTCTTATGTTCAAATGATATGTATTACCAAGGATAATATTAACATCCAGTTCATGCAGCTCCTTTGGAGACATTGATTTTACAGTTCCTTGAGTACCTACTGGCATAAAGACTGGAGTTTCAATATCACCATGTGCAGTGGTTAACGTACCTAATCTTGCACTTGTGCCCTTGTCTTGTTTATGTATTTTGAAATCACCTGGTTTAGACATATCTATAACTACTCTTTTTTAAATTTTTTCTCGGCTAAATAATCAATAGTATCCTCTCCAATCTGGAAAAGCTTAACTCTATGAAGTCCATTTGTTGTTATAAGAAAATCTTTTAGTCTATCAGCGGTAATATTATAATCATCAGCCATATCCTGAATATTCTTATCAAACTCGGCTTCTGAAGGTTCAACACCTTCTGTTTTGGAAATCTCATTAAGAAGTATTAAAAGACGTGTTCTTTCGATTATTACTTCCAAAGTATCATCCTCACCAGTTTTTTTTGCCATTTTAACTTCCACATCAATCATAGACTGTGGAATTTCAAAATCGAGATCTTTGGATAGTTCTTCAGATATAAAATCTTTGAATTCTTCAATATCAGCACACCCTTCTGGAACTTCTATACTGTTATAGTCTGGCAATGAAAGTTTTGCAGGCTGAAGAATTGTAGCTTCAAGTTTAATACCTTTGCCTTTTGTGTAATCAAGAATGTCAATATTCTCAACACCGCATGGAAATAAATCTTCCTTTTGAATGATTTCATGCAAAAATCTGTTTGGCACATCTTCAAAAAGGTCATGCTTAATTTTTTTACCATAACGAGCTTCAATGGCTTTCGGGGTAATCTTATTTGGTCTAAACCCGGGAATTCCATTTTTTGCATACTCAACTAAAAGTCTGTTATAATCTGGCTCAACTTCTGACCAATCCAAATCTATGATGGCTTTGTATTGTACGTCATCCATCTTTTCTACTGTAAAATCCATCTAAATCCTTCTATATATCACATTTCATACAAATAAATAGGGCATATTATAAAAATAAACAATAAAGGTCAAGCGTGAATGATAGGGTTGCTTGTTTAATCCTTGATTTCTCTGGTTGAATGCTGTTTTCAGGCGGTCAACCTGCCTGTGCGTTGCGCGCAGACAGGCGCCCGCCACTACAGATGCCAATTTGAAAAACAACCCTAAAACTGCACATTTCTGCTGTAGCGACGGGCGCCTGTCTGCGTGCGTACACCGCACAGGCAGGTTGACCGTCGAAAATGTATTTTTCATCCCACCTTGCGGGATCACCCAAAAGCACAAAAAAATGTAAAGGGTAAACTGTAAAGGGTAAAGCTCTTCATAAAGAAGATAAACAATGCACCTTCAGACTTCGTTCCTTACGGCTGGACAAGACAATTGCTGATGCTGTAAACAACGTTAAACTATTAATTTGAAGGTACTTTGTAGGGTCGGGGTCTTTGACCCCGCCTTTAAAATATATATTCACGTTTATATTCTCTACCAGAAAACTAGGGTTTTACTATTTGCCAAGTACGTAAAATATTACAGAAAAGGCCATTAAAAAAGCAACAGCAGTTCGTTTAACTAATGTTGATGTTGTCATTTTAGATTCCAGGTGAGTATGTCCGAGCTTGGTCACAATCAATGCAATACCAATGCTTGTCAATCCCCTTGTTGACTGTATTATGTTTGCCAACACAACATTGATGAAAGCGAAAGACAGAAACAGAAAGAGTACGCCTGTATACCATGTAAGACTATAAACTATTGCATCTTTAAGTAATGCTCGGTCATCTTTTAAAATTTGGGGTAGGGAATAGACAGAAGCAATTCCCAATATCATATATTCACTTCCAACAACAAATAGAGTTGCTCGAATTGGGGATGCTTCCTGCATCAGGAGTCTAATTCCTGCTGCACTTATGATGTCGCAAGATGCATAGCCAAGACAAGTTGCAATAACCCAACCCATTACGGGTAGATTTTCTTTGAAGTTCAAATCAAGCTTGTCTGATGATGCAAAAATCAGAGTTGCTATAACAGCCATCAGCACAGCTCCCCATTGTAGAAGGCTAAAATGCTGATTCATAAATAGAATACTAATCAAAGCTAAAAATACAATTTTAAATCCAAGCATTCCTGAAACCTTAGATGCCTCAGTATGTTTTAAAGCATTAAAGAAACAAAACTGGCCAAATATATATGCCAATATTGCAAACAGAATATATGGCAGAAGAACCAATAGCATCTGCTGATTCTTTGGTAGGCAGAATGGTAGTATGAAAAGGGATACTATTCCCATTACACACTGCGATATAATTAGTAGTGCAAATGGACCACGTTTGTGTTTTATTAAAAAACTTCTCGAAAAAATATAAGATGTCGATTGAAAAATTGTAGCAACAAAGGCAAGTATTAGGCCGGCAAGCATTGTCTCTCTTTCGCTTAAAAAACGTAGTACGTGCTAAGTATTATGTAGTACGTACTACGTAATACTTAGCACGAATTCTTTATTGGTGATGAATCTCAAAGTTGTCAAAATATATATACATATCTGAGCTAGGAGCCCATGAAGAGTCACCACCACCATAGAAAGTATTAAACAAGAATGAGTCAATTGCAAAAGAATCTGTTTTCCGATACATCATGTCGCTTCTGGAAAGTACTAGAAAATCATCAAACCATGCTTCAAGAATTCCATTACTGACATTAGGTGAGTTCATTACAATTCTAACTTTTAGATCATGCCATACTCCAGGTGTTGCCAAAACACCCCACCCAAAATAGTCCCCATATGTTCCAGCTTGGTTAGGATAATATACATACTGAAATAGCTCTCCAACTTCACGCCACATGATTCTAGCAGTCCAGCCGTCATATCCACTTGGTTTGCCGCCTCCTGTTGGAGTTGTACCGCCTCCTAAACCAGGAAGCTTGCCACCCGTTGAAAAATCGAAACCAAGATTCTCGCCAAATTTTACTTTGTATGAGCAGAATAGTTCATTATATGAGCTGTTCAGTTTCATTTCCCATAGTGCTCCACTGGTATTTCCTACCTGACCTTGTGGATATAAAACGCGCAATGAATTACCTGAATATGCCTGACTGCCAGAGACAATTGATACTCTTCCTTCTGTAATACCGTCTTCCCATCCAGGGTTATTCCAGTCCGCATTTAGCATGGCAACAGTATATGTTCCTGCTGGATTTTGATCGAAGTTATTAAAATATACTTCGCCAATAGGTTCTGGATCAGGATCGTCTCCGCCACCGCCGCAACCTATAAAGCTTATTGCTGTCGCTGTTAATAGTAAAATCATTCCATATTGTTTTATCTTCTTCATTATTTTTCCTTTCAGTAAAGTTCTAAGTTCTATGCTCTAAGAATGGGAAATATGGGAACTATGGGAATTATGTGTCTGGCTATAACATTGAACATCATTCACATAACTCTCATGGTTCTCATTTAATAATCCCTTAAATATTCTTGTTTGGTTAAATTCGCCAGAGGCCTTCGCAATTTTCGCATTTTCGCATTTACGCATTTACTTTGTTTCAATATCGCATATTAACGGCAGATGATCCGAAAATATTACTTTTTCAGCTTCGATATTATTAACAACAATATCATCAGAATGCAAGATGAAATCTAATTGATGTTTTGGCTTCCAGCTTGGAAAGGTCAAAATATGCTCTTCTGCACATGGATTATTTAACCCTGTGGCCTGCAAAAACAGGTTTAGTTCTTTTACTCCTACAAAAATATTAAAGTCGCCCATAACAACAACAGGTTTGTTATGCTTTCTTCTCGTCTCAAGCATTGAGTATAGAGTTGATAGCTGTAAATGTCTTGCCTTGAAACTTAATGCAAGATGAACTAGCCAAATAGAAACTCCACCAAATTCAAGTTCTATTACAAGTCTTTTCATGCCCTTGTCAAAAAAGTGAAACTGCTCATTTCTGTCTGAGTCTCTTGATATAAAAGCATTTCCCTGTTTGTTCAGTACTGGAAATTTGTGCATAATAGAGTTGTCTGCATACTTGGTCTTAAAAGTATGATAGTGCCCAGTAAGTTTGGCAATTTCTTCCGCCTGGTTCTTTCCTTTAGATCTATATGAACCAAGGTCAACTTCAACTAGCCCGGCAACATCTGGTTGTTTGCTCTCAATAAATTCTGAAATAGTTTTTAGATTGTCTCCTGTATGTTTTAAATATCCCGTCCAAGGTTTTTGCCTATCCTTGCCGCCAGTTCCGTATCGTATGTTATAAAATAATAGTCTCACGTAATCATTTTCTTGCTTTTTTGTTATAAATTTACTACATTTAAAAATTGATTTAGTTATGTAACTGTTCAAATTAGACTGCTTGTTATAAAATCTAACACGCCTAAAACATAACTGTTTGCTAAGTTAACAAAAATTGACCCATAATGTCAAAGTATAAAGGAATAATTCGTATGTTTACCTCTCAAACAGCAGTATATCTTGGAATTCTCATACATATATCTCTTTGTATTAGTGTAACTTGGCATGCACTATATTCCCGAAAAGAAGCATCTTCTTTGTTAATTTGGCTTATTATCACATATAACATACCCTATTTTGGTGCACTTCTATATTTTGGTTTTGGAGTAAACAAAATTAATGTAGCAAGATTTGGTAGACGAGTTCTCACAGAGCAGATTCTGAATTCGAAATATACGACACCTGATAAAAAAATCAAGATGAGTGAATTTCTTGCATCATACAGAGCTGATCAGAGCAAGCCTATGTCTACAGAATTGAGTGAAGAATGTGCTAATAATTTTCATGAAATATGCAAAGAATCAGCATCCTCAGAATTTAGTGGAGAATGCGATGATACTCTGAATAAAATATGCAAAAATTTAGCAACCTCAAAATTTAGTAGAGAGTTTGATGATGCTCTTAGCAATATATATAGATTGTCAGCTGTGGTTGGCTACAATAAAATTACTCCATTAATAACTGGAGACGAGTTCTATCCTGAGCTCATGAAAGAGATTGCACAAGCAGAACATCATATACATATTCAATCGTTCATTATTCTGAGGGACGAAATTGGTGTTGCATTGATGGAAGCTCTTAAAAAGAAGGCAGAATCTGGAGTCTCCGTGCGTGTAATGTACGACACATTAGGATCAACAAAAGCACACCTTACACGCTTCTTTACAAAATATAAAAAGATTAAGAATATGCACATAGTAGGTTGGACTATTGCAAATCCACTGAAAAAACAACTGCAGATTAACCTTAGAAATCATAGAAAGAGTGCAATTATTGATGGTAAAATTGCATTTTTTGGAGGCATAAATTTGCATAAAGAGAATATAACTCGAGGAGATTTACAGCCAATACGAGACTATCACTTCAAAATAGAAGGTCCAGGAGTTGTAGAACTGCAATATGAATTTTTTAGAGATTGGCTTTTTATGACAGACGTTTCAAATGAGACACTATTCAATTCAAGCTATTTTCTAGAGTTGGAAAGCTGTGGCGATGCAAACGTTCGTTTTATCAATACGGGACCGGAAATTGATAGCACCCCTATGACCGATTTATACTTTTTAGCAATAACAAGAGCAAAGAAAAGTATTATTGCCGTAACACCATACTTTCTGCCAAATCCAGAAATCCTTCAAGCACTGAAAAATGCAAAGAACACAGGTGTAGACGTAAGAATCATTACTCCCAAAAAGAATAATCACAAATATGCAGAACTTGCTGCAAAAGGCAATTATAGTGCGCTGCTGGAATGTGGTGTTGAAATTTATGAACGAGCTGAACCGTTTATGCATGCAAAGGCAATGATTATTGATGATGAAATTGTTATTGCAGGTTCTTCCAATCTGGATGTAAGAAGTTTAACTTTGAATTATGAGTCAAATGCAGTTATATATTCAGAAAAATTTGCACAACAATTCAAGGCTATTGTTCTTTTTGATCAAGCTCAAAGCGAACCTATCTTATATAATGACTGGATAAAGCGCTCCAAATTTGAAGTCATCCTTGAAGACATCTGCAACCTTCTCGCACCGGTGATTTAAATTAATTATGAATGTTGAATGCTAAATGCTGAATTATGGAAAAGCTCCACAGGCTTGAATTAATTAATAATTGAAAATTAAAAATTATGGAAAGTGTAAATTCGAAAGCTTGATCAATTAAAAATTAAGAATTAACAATTAATTGAACCATATTACACCTCTCGTCTTACAAAAAAAATACACCTTTCGAGGAAAACAAATGAATATAAAAACAGGAAAAATTATGAATGTAACACAATGGATTGGTAGTCCTGCTGTAGGGAATATTTCCCCGGCGCCACTTTTTCGTAGAGAATTTAAAATAGATGCAGAGATTAAACATGCACAGGTGAAAATTTGTGGTCTTGGTTACTATGAGATGAGTTTGAATGGTAATAAGGTTGGTGATCATGTGCTCGACCCTATTGTTACTCAGTATGATCAACGCGCACGTTATGTGGTTTATGATCTTACCAGTGAGCTAGTGCTTGGCAACAATGCAATCGGCGTAATGCTTGGAACAGGCTGGTATGATTGTCATACAATGGAAGTCTGGGATTTTAATTCGGCAGGTTGGCGTGATAAGCCAAAGCTTTGGATGGAGTTGAAAGTTGAATTTCAAAACGGTAAAATGCTAAGCATCTGCTCTGATCCATCTTGGAAAGCCGGGGATGGTCCTATTCGCTTTGATGGTCTTCGAAATGGTGAAACCTATGATGCTCGAGAAGAACGTTCTGGTTGGGATTATCCCGGATTCGATGACAGTAACTGGGCTGCAGCCGTTGTTGTACCAAGTCCTGGGGGAATATTGCAGGAACAGACCTCGCCTCCATGCAAGGTGATGGATACTATTATGCCGGTTTCCGTCAATCAAATCAGAAATGGCGTTGCTGTTTTTGATATAGGGCAGAGCATTGCAGGATGGGTGCAACTGCATATTCAGGGAAATGCCGGAACTGAAATTATATTGCGATATGGTGAACATTTGAAGGAAAACGGCGAGATTGACCAGAAGAATATCGATCAGTTTATTAAGAGTGGTGAATTCCAGACGGATCGATATATTATGAAAGGTGAGGACGTTGAGGTTTGGGAACCTCGCTTTACTTATCATGGATTTAGGTATGTACAGGTCGAGGGCTTTTTAGATAAGGCGACGTTGAATCATCTGCGTGGTCGCGTTGTTCGTACGTCTTTTGAGAAGATAGGATCTTTCAAGTGTTCTCACGAAGATATTAATAGTTTACAGGCGGCCACACAGTGGTCATATATTGGCAACTTTGTTGGTATCCCAACTGATTGCCCGCATCGTGAGAAGAACGGTTGGACAGGGGATGCACAACTTGCAACAGAAACTGGGTTGATGAATTATGATGCATCTTCTTCTTATCGTCAATGGCTTGAGACCATGGCGGATACACAAAGACCTAGTGGTCAGTTTCCAGGGATCGTTCCCTCCGCCGGATGGGGATATAACTGGGGCAGTGGACCTGCTTGGGATGCTGCATTTATTCTTATTCCATGGTATATCTATATTTATACAGGTGATCAAACGGCTATTGAACAGCATTATGGTAGTATCAAACGCTACGTCAATTACTGTACCTCTATGGCAACTGAGCATATTGTCTCTTTTGGTCTCGGTGATTGGTGTACTGTTGATAATAACCGCATGGCTCCAACTACACTGACATCTACGGCATACTATTATGTATTTGCCAATAAACTTGCAGATTTTGCAGACCTGTTGGGGAATGATCAGGATGCCGTTATATACAGAGACCTTGCCGGGAATATCCACAAAGCTTTCAATACTCATTTCTATAAAGGCGATGGAATTTATGCTAACGGAGAGATGACTTCCCTCGGCTGCGCACTTTATCAGGGGTTAGTGGATGACAGTGAACGTACGATTGTTGTACAACGCCTAGTTGAAGCAGTTTTAGCCAATGATGCCAAGGTGGATTTTGGTATTCTGGGTGCCAAGTATGTACCACGTGCTCTAGCCGATAACGGTCATGCTGATCTTGCCTATCGCATGATTACACAACCAGAATTTCCAGGATGGGTTAATTGGCTTCGCAGTGGTGCAACGACATTGTGGGAAGATTGGAAAGGTGAGTCATCACAGAATCACATCATGTTTGGTGACATCAGTGCTTGGTTCTACAGCTATTTGGCTGGTATTCAGCCCGACCCTGAGAGGCCTGGCTTTAAGCATGTGATCATTGCTCCACAAATGCTTACAGAACTCGACTGGGTAAAAGCCCAACATCGTTCACCTCATGGTTTTGTTGAGGTAAACTGGACTCGTTCCGGGGGTAACATTTTGAATATAACCTTAAATGGTATCACAGCTACGCTTAAACTTGAAGGCAAGCCTCCACAAGAGTTGAAATGTGGCAACCATAACATTGTGTTTGCTTAAGATGGTTAGATTGGCGAGTAACCGTTGAACTGTAGTATAGGGGTAACGCACGCTTCTAGCTTGCAAGTGATTGGGTAGGGCTGACAGCCCTTAATAATATAGACTAGGGCAACGCCCTAGGAAAAATAAGATGGCAATGAGGACATAGGACATTCTCTACGTTCATTGCTTCAGCCTATTGTTTGTTATTAATGGCTAAAGTCTCTCTCGCGGGCTCGAGGTTCCGCTCCCAAGCAAAAAGATAACACTTGAACGCGAGATGGGAGCGATAACGTCCTCGTTATCATACAAAATAAATAATCAAGAGCGTAGCGACTTCCGCAATTCATCATTGAATGTTGAGTGTTGGTTATTGGATATTCATTTGTCCCATAATTCCCATATTTCCCATCTTAACAACTAACAGCCAGATAGCAAGTGCTCCTGCCCTGTTTAGGGGAGGTGTCCGAGGAACGAGGACGGAGGGGGATTTTCGTTGGACATTGGATATTCCTTGTTGGTTATTGGATATTCATTTATCTTTCATTCAATATTGGACGTTGAACGGCCTGTCCGGCGTAGCTCGAAGAGCGAAGACTGATTCGATGTTGGACGTTCATCAGGGCTGACAGCCCTTAACAATATAGCCTAGGGTAGCGCCCTAGGAAAAATATACACAAGCAAAGATTGTTTCCTGCCCACGGCAGTGCAAACTGTCCACTATTTACTATTTACGATTAGGGCATTTGTCCTGTAGCAATAAAAAACTTTAAAAAAAGGCGTTTAACCAGTATACTTGTGTATATTAAAAAAAAACCTAATATAAAGGAAAAACGCCATGGGTCAATGTACTATA
>Ga0209414_1000531_pt1 | contig 18216 bp, 17 predicted proteins | sample LakVidmifraction_4_FD_181154 | JGI IMG/M metagenome (GOLD analysis project Ga0209414, IMG submission 181154) | Hypersaline microbial communities from Lake Vida, Antarctica - Brine Hole Two &gt;0.2 micron (SPAdes) (version 2) | ecosystem: Environmental > Aquatic > Non-marine Saline and Alkaline >... | reverse complement strand
CTTGGACTTTTTGATGTACAAACTGAAGTATATGAAAAAAAGATGGATATTTTAAAGTTTATAAATCAATAAAAGAATAGGTTTTTAGACATCAATTATTTATTAAGTCAATATTCTTGTGCTTTACCTTTTAATCACTACCAAATAGGTCTCTGGTATACACTTTCTTTTCAACGTCTTTTAAATCATCAGACAATCTATTGGCTACGATAACATCTGAAATATCTTTAAATTCTTGTAAATCTCTAATGACTTTTGAATGAAAAAACTCATCCTCTTTCAGCACAGGTTCGTAGATCACTACCTATGGCTATTTTGTAACTCATGATTTTATGTTTTCTTGTTTTTCCTCTTTGATACCTCTTATAAACTCTAGGAAAAAAGCTAAGAAGACAGCAAGCATCAGGCCTGTGATGAAGGCTACTATAACGATGAGTTTTTTCTTTGGTTTCATGGGGTTATCAAGAGTTTCTATCTCTCCTACTATATGAGTAGGTTTCACCATAGAGGGGGTAATGGAGAGGTTTAACTTCTCTTCTTCGTTCTTAAGCGCCGAGATATACGTTTTAAGATTTTGAAGCTGTGTTTGCATTTGACCTATCTGCAAAGCATATATCCCCGCAAGTGCAGCATCTTCACTTTTAAGTGAAATGATTTTTTGACTGTAGTTATCTATCTCTTCTTTTAGTTTTACAAGGCTCATACTGTTGTCCTTGATGTCTTCTTGTGTAAGTTTAATTAACTCTTTTTGACTATTTGTATAAGCATCGGTTTTCTCTTTATATTGAGTCTCTATTTTCTTGATGACAGTTTGTATGTATTTTATACCTTCTTCATTACTATTCCCATGGATTGTTAGTGAGAGGATACTATTAGAATTTTTTGGAACTGAGATAGTTGTGACTCGAGGAAGTTCTATTTTCTTTCCTTTTACATCCACATGATACTCATATGAAAGTTTTTCTTTTATGTCCTTGACATTATCGATTGGTTTTGCATCTATTTGTCCCACTTCGATCATCGCTTTTACTTCATAAACAGGTTTTGCACTGAAAACATAAATGAGTGCAAGTAAAGTAAAGAGAACTGTTACTCCCAAGATAAGCTTTCTTCTTCTTTTAAGTACAGAGAAAAGTTCTCTTAAATCTATTGTATCTTCTTCGATGTATTGAGTGTTATTTTGCAATGTTGAGCCTTTATTTTAATGAAGTAATTATACTTGAAAACCTACTAATTTTAGTTTAGCTGGCACCGTCACGTACAAGTACAGTTTTAACTGTTTTAAGTAAGATAACCAGATCCATCCAGAGGTTCCAGTTCCTTATGTACCAGACATCGAGTCCCACACGTGAATGGAAATCTATATCACTTCTTCCACTTACTTGCCATAGACCTGTGATACCTGGTTTTACTGCAAGTACAGTGTCAATACTTTCTCCTATTTTATCTTTTTCATTTAGCATATAGGGGCGAGGTCCGATGAAACTCATCTCATTTTTAAAGACGTTAAATATCTGCGGGAGTTCATCCAGAGATGTTCTTCGTAACTTATCTCCTATCTTTGTGATACGTGGGTCATTTTGGTACTTGTGGTAAGTATTATAAAATTCAACCTCTTCAGGGTGCTTTTTTAGGTATGCATTGAGCATATCATCACTCTCTTCAAACATCGTTCTAAATTTATAACATTTAAAAACTGCTCCATTTTTACCAAGTCTCTCTTGTTCAAATAAAATGGAACTACCAGGCTCCTCTTTTCGTATTTTGTATGCAATGTAGAGCATAATAGGCACAAGCAAAGGAAAAATAATGATGGACATAAGTAAATCAGAAATTTTCTTTGTCCATAGTCTATATTTACATTTTAGACGGTTTTGAAATACGATGAGGTTAGTACGTGTATTTGATAGGCTATATATATGAGAATGTGTTAGATCATATTCATCCACAAGAGGTATAAATATCACTTCATGGCTTCGTCCTATCTCTTGGTTGATGATTTGTTTGAGCGTGTTTAAGTCTTCATTATGAGAGTTGATAAATACCGTTTTGGGTTTACGTTTTTTTGCATCAATATATCCAAGGTAATGGTTCCCAAATATTTCATCCTTTAAAAACGGGTCGTCTCCATAGATCTTTGCTCTTCTTTGCCATAGACCTAATTTGTAAAGAGATTTTTTACATATATTTTTAGAAAGAGGTAAAAGTAAAGACATAAAAAGAAAAGAGAAGATGATAACTGCTCTAGAATAGTCTTGTATACTTTTAGTCAGTGCCAAGTATGCAAGTATGATAAAGAAAGAAAACAGAAGTCCTTTGATTATGACTCTACTCTCATGCCAAAAGTCATAACGATGGGTATAGATGCCTTCATAAGCAAGTAGCGTAATTGTAACGATGTAGAGTGGATAGAAACCAGTATAATTAGCTAGAGGATAGCCATCTACACCGCCGAAGGTATCTGCAAAAAGATTTCGCAGTTTATAAGCTAAGATAAAAGAGATAAATATGACAAGAATATCTATTAAAACAAATATAAATTTAGCAAAGAATTCTTTCATCCAGTCCCTTTATTTCTTTTTTGTAAGTATAGCAAACAGTATGTAATATTTATGTCATATTTTTGCATCGCGGTCTCTTAATTTATCTCTTTAAGTATATGAAAAATTAGTTTCGCTTAAAGTCATCTTCAAGTCGTACGATATCATCTTCGCCAGTATACTCACCTACTTGTGCTTCTATCAAGACAACAGGGATTATACCATCATTTGACAAGCGGTGAACCTCACCCATTTTAATATATGTTGACTCATTGGGTCTAATGATTTTAGTTTCATCACCAACGGTTACAGTTGCAGTACCACTTACTACGATCCAATGCTCGTTTCTATGGTAATGCTTTTGAAGTGAAAGGCGTTTGCCCGGCTTAACAATAATGCGTTTTATCTTATAACCTGGGGTGTCTTCTAAAATGGTATATGTTCCCCATGGGCGGTGCGCTGTCAAATGTATATTTGGGAGATCAGATCCTTTTTCTTTTAATCTCTGTACAACTTGTTTGACTTTTTGAGAACTGCCTTTTTTTGAGATCAAAAGTGCATCGCCACTGTCCACGATGATGAGATCATCCACATCAATAGTCGCTATAACCCGCTCACTTCCGATTACAAGATTGTTCTTACTGTCTATTGCAATATGATCTTTATTTTTTGTGTTGCCATCATTATCTTGCTCTAGCTCATCATAAAGTGCATCAAAACTCCCTACATCAGACCAATCCATGTCACTCGGTACAACTTTTACCTTCTTAGACTTTTCCATCACTGCATAGTCTATACTATCGTCAGGAATGTTTAACATATCCTCATGTTTGATGCGGATCATGTCACTTGTATTCGCATTTTCAAATGCTGTTTTACAAGCATCAAACATAGCTGGTGAAAACTTTTTAAGTTCTTCTAGAAATACGCTCACTTTAAAACAGAACATCCCACTGTTCCAGTAATAGTTTCCTGCTTTTAGATACTTAGTTGCTGTTTCGAAGTCGGGCTTCTCCCGAAAAGTTTTGACATCTTCACCATCAGCTTCTATATAACCAAACCCTGTCTCGGCAAAGGTAGGTTGTATACCAAAAGTAACCAAGTTGTCCTGCTCTGCCAACTCTCTCGCACGCTTAACTACGATAGAATAAGCATCTTCATTTTTGATAAGATGATCACTAGGGGTTACCAAGACTATCTCATCCATGTCTAATGCCATACATGCCAAAGCAATAGCCGGTGCCGTATTTCGTCCAATTGGTTCTAGTAAGTACTTATTATTACTTTTTTGAAGTTCTTCTAGCTGATCAAGAGCCAAAAAGTATTGCTCAGCATTTGAGACGATAAACTGACTTTCACATACTTTTGAGTTTCTCTCAACACTTAGTTGAAATAGAGATTGATTTTTAAATAGTTTTACAAACTGTTTTGGCATTAAAGTTCTGCTGATTGGCCAAAGTCTTGTACCATTACCACCGCATAAAATTATGTTTGTCATTTTATAGCCTTTCTTTTTTAAATATTTCATATTTTTCATTTACAAATGCTTCTATCTCTTTTTCAAACCTTTCTTTGCTGAATTTAAGTGCATGGTCACGAATTTTTTTAGCATTAAAGGCAGAGTGATTCTCTTCAAACCTTTCAAGAGCATTTAAAAGTTTTTCAACAGTTTGCTCCTCAAAATGTACTCCTGTAACTCCATCAACAACAGTCTCTTTAGTACCACCTTTTCCTAAGCATATTACAGGTGTACCACATGCTTGTGCTTCGACAGGTACGATTCCAAAATCTTCTTCAGCTGCGAATACAAATGCTTTTGCACGTTGCATATAATCAAGCAATACATCATCGGCAGCAAAACCTAAAAATTCAACATTGTCTTTTGCAAAACTTTTTATCTTTTGCATATCTGGTCCAGTACCAATAACGATAAGTTTTTTATCTGTTTTACTAAAAGCCTCAACAATAAGATCTATTTTTTTATAAGGTACCATTCTGGAAGCTATTAAATAAAAATCTTCTTTTTCTTCATATAATTTAAATCTTTTTACATCTACAGGTGGGTAAATAACCGTAGACTCTTTTCCATATACTTTTTTAATTCGTCTGGCTATATAGTGAGAATTTGCAATGTAATGATCTACTCTATTTGCGGTAATCACATCCCATATACGGATTTTATGCAAAAAATATTTTGCAAGTTTCCCTTTTAATCCAGTATCTAACCCACTCTCTTTCAAATACTGATGATATAGATCCCATGCATATCTTATAGGAGTATGTACATAACTGATATGAAGTTGATTAGAGTGCGTTAAGACACCTTTTGCCACAGCATGAGAAGAAGATAAAATCACATCATATTTAGATAAGTCATGTTGTTCTATTGCCAATGGAAAAAATGGTAAATAGTTTCTATATTTCGTCTTAGCTTTTGGTAAGTTTTGGATAAATGAAGTATGCGCTTTTTTACCTTTTAAAATAATCTCTCTATCTTCATCACTCAAAAAATCTATCAAGCTATAAACTTCAAAGTCATCCCAAATGTTTGTAAAACTTTCTACACACTTTTCAGCTCCTGCATAAACTGAAAACCAGTCATGAACTAATGCTTTTTTTATCATTTAATATATCCTTATCGTTTTATATATAATTTCAGTAAGATTTCAATGAATATATTTGGAATACTGTTTATAAGGCTTCTATTCTGTATCTTCATAACTTTAAGAAAAGTTTCAAACTCTTTTTTCATCTCTCTATTCTTTGATACTAAATATTTAGCTTTTAAAAAATGTAAAAAGGTTCTCTCTTTATTTAGCAAAAGTCTCATACTTTTATATTCTTTACTTTCTTTTTTAAATAAATACTCAAAAATATCCAAATAATTAAAATCAATCTTTAGTCTATTGAAATAGCCCTCACTTAAAAACGAATCATTACCAACTCTATTTTTTACCATAGCTTTATGAGTATAAAGCATTTTAGAATTGTTTTTAATCATAGAAATCAATATTAAACTATGTATGTAACAAGTACCGATAAATCTTTTTATATCTAGTTTTTCTATCTCTTCATCCCATCTATCTTTTTTAAATATTATTGAAGATATATAAGAAAATACAGCTCCTACTCTATATGAACTGTCTATAAACTCACTATAATTTTTATTTGTTACGATAGTTTCTTCTTTTGCCCAATGTTGAATATATTTTTCTTTTCCTGATAAATCTATATTTAATCTATCGCCTAATAATATATCATACTTATTTAACTTAATTAGATCAAGTATATCAATCAAAACTTCTTCAAGTAAAATATCATCAGCACCCATTATCCATGAAAATTTTCCTGATGATATTTCTACAGATTTTAAAAAGTTTTTATCTGCGCCAATATTATCTTGATTTTTGTGATATTTTATATCAATATTTTTATCTATATATTTCCTTACTATTGTTTCTGTATCATCTGTAGAATTGTTATCACTTATACATATTTCTATTTTATTATTTAAATCAAGTTTAGAAGATAGTTTGATAATCCCTTTTAGATTTATATCTAAATACTCTCCCATATTATATGTTGGAATACATATTGATAATATTTTACTCATTAATAATTTCCTCCCATTTTTTAGATATATTTTCTATACTATATTGTTGCGATGATTTTATAGCATTTTGACTAACTTTATCAAATAAACTTTTATTTTCATAAAGTCTTTTTATAATATTTGCAATTTCAAAACTATTTTTCTCTTCCACTAAAAAACCATTTTTACCTTCATCTATAATCTCTGACGGTCCTATATGATTACTAGCTATTACAATCAATCCTGATGCCATCGCTTCAATATTTACTATACCAAATAGTTCTTGCCATTTGGCATTTTTAATAGATGGGTTTAAAAATATGTGGCACTGTTGATAGATATTCGCCAATATTGTTTTATCATTTATCCATCCATGATAAGTTACATTGTCATACTCAAATACATCAGCAATATTTTTCCTGTATTCGCCATCTCCGACTATATGAAAATGATATTTTGATTTATCCATAGTTTTTATAAGTTCTACTATAGTATCTAAGCCTTTTTCATATAGTAATTTACCTGCAAATAAAATCTGAAATTTATTGTCTTCCTCCTTTTTCATGACTTTAAACATTGAAGTATCTACTGTATGATATATTTGTTTGATTATTCCATTTATTTTAAAGTTCTTGCTAATTGTATTGTATGAACTTTTTGTTACTGTGACTATTTTCAATCTTTTATCTTTTAAAAAATTAATCCAAAAAGTTTTTAAAATAGGTGTAAATACACCATATTTTCTAGGGTTTTTACTATCATCACCCCAAAATGGATTTGATGTACTATAGATAAGACTGTTATTCTGCAATAATAGCTTATACCAAACTATTCTAAAGTCACAAGGAGCCATCCCCATTATGATTATTTTGTCTTTTAAAAATGGAACTTTTAATCTAAAAATAATATTTTTAATAGTTCTTTTTATAGTATTTAATGAGAACTGTTTTTTAACTATATCTCGTATAAAAAGTTTAATAATAGATGATTCATAATATGTGACTTTTATATTATTGTTTTTAGCATAATGCCCTACCGCTTCATAGTATGGTTTTCCATTCGAATCATGGAGGATTATTATTTGTTTACTTCTCATACTTGTGACCTAAGAAACTTGACATAATAAGCATAACTATACCCTAATATAATAGCTAAAATCACTTTCATATGCTCGTCACCTAATAAACCAAAATTTTCACCCATGCCCTGTAAAAAAACCCATGAAAATGAGAAAAAAACCGCGACACCCAGCCCGTTCAATTGTTTATTTCTAATTTTTTGTAATGCAATTCCATATTTTAATGTACAATAGATAATAAGTAGTCCTAAAATTGCCGCTATTATTCCACTATCTGACCATAGAGCGATAATTGTATTATGAGGAGGAAACATATGTATAGCATTACTATCGGCATACTCTTCAAACCTTTGCATCCACTCACCAAAACCTAATCCGATAATGGGATGAGATATAAAATTTTCAACAGCAAAACTCCAAATCAAAATTCTTATATTCATTGTCTTCAGTATCTCATTATTAAAGCTTTCAAGAGGTAATAATCTATGTATTATTATTATGCTAATTATGACTATAGGGAGTAAAAAAAATATTTTTTTCCATTGTTTACGTAAAAGTAAACTAATATTCAATAATAAAAATATCAAAATAGAAGCCTTTGATCCAGCGAACACTATACCAATAGAAGTTATTAAAGACATAATTAAATAATATCTATTTCTATAAGCAATGAAAAGTCCAATTAAAATAAAATAATTTACACCTAAATAGGTTCCTGCAACATTGGCATTAACAAAAAAACCTCCGGCCTTATTTGGATCAGAAATATTTGTAAGAATATCATTATTAATCTGTGCAATTATATTGGGATTAATAAAAAGTTTAGATACTGAACCATAAATGAATGAAGCTTCTATATTAGGATTTAATCTAAATACTATTATTAAAATAATTGGAATCAATAAAAATAAAAAGTAAATTTTCATACTTAACAATACTTGTGATGGGCGCACAGTAGTTAACTTAAATGCTGTAAAGAATAAAATTACAAAAAACAAGTACCATAGCGCATTTTTTAAACCAATTTTAATGTCTACAGACCAAATCAAACTTAACAATGTGATAGAAATTAGTAAAATAATATAAAAAATTATTTTAATTTCATAAAATTTCAAACTAGTAAATAAAGATGGAATTAACAATATTATAAGTATAAAAACAATAGAAAAATATGAGCCAAATAGATGTATAAAGTATAATTGAAATACTGATGTAATTAGTATAGCAATAAATAGTAAAAGAGTAAGATTTTTATTAATCATTTAAATAATCTATAATAATTATATACATTTTGGAGTTTAATATCATTTTCATTTAAGGCAACATTTGTTTTAGACAAAGCAATATCTTGTGAATTAGGGGTAGATGGGAATTCAGTCCATTTACCAGTAGCTTGTATAACTTTCGTATTTTGTAAGAACGCCATTACATTAAACCAAATATCATCGGCAGATGGGGATAGTTTTGTAAATAATTTTCGATTCAGTACATCTTTGTACAATGAATTTGGTGGATATAAAACTCCTCCGACACCAGTAAAGAATAATTTTGAAGTTGCTTCCTTTATATCAGAGTCTGTCCATAACACATATTTCTCTAATTTATTATTTTTAGTAAGAACCTCTAAACATCTATACGCAATTATACATCCTGGAAAGGAGTATGATTTCAAAAGAAGTTTTGATATAAACCAGCCAGGATAAATAATGTCATCATCCACAGTAATTATATTTGAATTAGGATATTTTTCCAAAGCAAAGATCAACTTATTATATGGTTTTAGGTTTTCGTCAATAACTTCTATATCTAATCCTCTTGAAGTTAATTTTTTAATATGCTCTGGAATACCATGTTCCTCTATTTCATCACGAATAAGCCATAAGACGATTTGATCTGGTTTAACAGTTTGATTTAGGATAGATTCAATGGTTAAATGAACAACATTAAACCTTTTTGGAAATGTTGTCAAACTAACAATAAGATTATTGTTAGTTTTAGAAACTCCTGAACTTTTCTTATATCTATTATATATTATATATTTTGGAATAAAGACTGTTCTAAGTAATATCTTATCAATAGTTAATTTTAATTTATTATATATGCTCATTTAAGTGCCTTATATATTTTCTTAACTATTGGCAATAAACGTTTGGGAAAAATTTTTAAAATCATATATTCTTTATAATAACCAAGGTTATGCATGAGTAACAATAATTTCTTATGTTCTTCATCATCAATAAGCAAAGATATTGCAAGTAGAACTTTTAAGTTTCTTTGCTTTAAAAGTATTTCTTTAACATAATAAACTTCTTTTGAGTCCATTCCAAATATATCTATATAAATTAAAATATTATAATAATCAATATATAATCGTCTATAGTCCCCTAATATCCCGCAGAAGGTATTATCGCTGTTATTTATTCTACACATAACCAGAGGGGTATCTATAACCTTTAACTTTCTTTTTTGTTTCAAAATATTTGTTAAGACATAAGTATGAGAATACAAGGTGCCAACATATTTTTCTTTATTTTTTACAAGATCCCAATTTTCTTTTTTAAAAACAATTGAACTTATAAACGAAAAAATTCCACCTAAATCAAGTACATCTTTAAGATATTGGGCTACTTCGATTTTATCAAAGTTAAATTCTCTATCACCCTTAAAATTAAACCAGCTAGAATTAGATATTTTATGATTAAAATCCATAGTATATTCTTCCCTATTAAACAAATATATATCATTTTTATTATTTGATATTTCATTTAAAATTTTATTTATACTAGAGGGAGATATTTTATCATCACTCCCCAAATACCAACAATACTCTCCATTAGCTATTTCAACTACTTTTAAAAAGTTTCTATCTGCTCCTATATTTTCATGATTCTTATGATAAATAATATTGCATATTTCTTTTTCTTGATATTTTTTGACTAACTCTTCCGTATTATCAGTAGAAGCATTATCACTTATGCATATTTCTACCTTTATATCTTCAGTAAGTTGATTTAATACACTCTCTATAGCTTCAGATAAAAATTCTGCTCTATTATATGTTGGAATACATATAGACAATATTGGTTTATTCATGTTTAGACCTCGTAATTTTATAAAATTTTAATGGTAAAGCCCACACTACTGTTAGCAAGAAAGATAAACAAAGCCCCATAATGATGCCATTTAGTCCATAGTGCATGCCTAAATTATATTGAGCCGCTATGCTTATTAATGCTTGAAAAGGAACTATATATATAAGTATCTTTATTTCGTTCATACTTTGCAAAATTGTTGCATAACTATCTGTCCAAATTCTTAGTATAATATAAAAAGATGTTAATAGTCCAGTAGTAATGGATATCATCAATGTGTCTTTACCAGATATTAAAAAAAGAATATCATTTTTAAAAAATAATATTCCTGCACTTAGGGCAATAGTTATTATACTGCCTATTATGATATTTTTTTTTACATTATTTTTTATAATATTAAACTTTTTTTCATGAAATAGTTCAGATGATACTGGCCATAATGCTGCTAGTATAGTTCCATACATAAAAAGAATAAGATTAAAAATTCTCATATCGAGATTGTATACAACTATATCTTTAGCTTTTAGTACCATAGACATAATAATATAATCGACTTTTAGTACAAATGCAGCTAATATCGCAAATACAAAAAACTTTTTCATCAAACTAAATATTACTAAAAAAATTTCTTTATTAAATTTAGGTTTTATAAATCCAATAGATTGAATATATGCAATTATAAATACAAATAAATAAGGTGAAAAAAATATCGTCAAAACAATATTGACATTATTAACCTCTTCATTTTTCAAAATATAAAGAGATAAAAAACCAAGTATAGCTGTTATTCCTGGATAAATATTTGGCCAATATCCTTTATTGATAGCAAATAATATTTTATTGAATATCTCAGATAGACCAAATATTAGCAATAAAAAAAGAATAATAAAGAGATAATTAATATCTAATAAGTTACTATACTCAGCTAAAATAGTTTTTGGCAAAATAATGGCAAAGACATATAGAATTGGAGATATAAATACAGTAATCACGATAATCATAAATAATATAGTCTGAAAAAGTATTTCTAAATCTTTTTTTTCTACTCTAAACTTTGAAATAGTATTTTGCACAGCTGACGGTATGGCAAAATTCAACAATGACAACCAGCCTACCAATGAAAATATTATAGAATAGAGTGCAAATCCTTCAACATTTAATATATCCAACAATAGCCTAGTATTTATTAGTGAGAACACTACTGTGAATATTTTAGATATCCATCCAACAAGTGCTATATAATGATATTTTTCTAGTTTTATCATCTATTGAGCTTTCACCCACTCAATCATCTTCCTAATCCCTTCTTTCTTAGAAACTTTAGGTTCCCAATCAATCAATTCTTTTACTTTTGTTAAATCTGCCACAAATATCTTTTGGTCTGATTCTCTCACTGGAAGTTCTTTATAATCCATTTTAATATCTAGCTCATTTTCTAAAAAGCTAAACAGCTCTAGTAGAGACGAAGAATTTTTTATACCGCCTCCAACATTAAAAGCTTGACCTTTAATACTGTCTATTTTTGTAGAAGCTTTTAAATACAGAGCAACCATATCTTCAGCATGTGCAATATCTCTTACCTGTTTTCCCTTTCCAGAGATGGTAAAAGGCTCTTTTTGAGTTCCGTTCTTAATATTGATAGCTTGCTGAGTGAACCAACCTATCCAGCCTTGGTCATAAGTAGCAAACTGTCTTCCGCCAAACATGGATGAGTGTCTAAAGACTACAGTTTTAAGTCCATATATTCTTGCAAAGTCAAGCATATATTGGTCTGCACTCCCTTTTGAGGTGCCATAAGGTGAGTGAAAGTCAAGATTTACACTTTCATCGAATCCATTTGGTTTATCTATACATGTATATCTTGTATCTGTTTCTTCATAAGTAAATTGTTCTAAGTCTCCATATACTTTATTTGTTGATGAGTATATGATTGCAGACTCTGGACTGTAAAGTCTTACTGCATTAAGAAGATTAAAACTTCCACCTACATTTACTTCCATATCCATTCTAGGGTCAGATATAGATGTAGTCATTGCTACTTGACCAGCTAAATGATATATAACATCTGGTTTATGAGCTTGAATCATTCTTTCTACATCATTAGTATTTCGGATATCTCCATGAATAAACATAAATTCACCTTGCGTTTCTAACCACTCTTTATTTTGGTAGCTTCCAAATCTATAAAGTGAGTCAAATACTACAAGTTCATCACCTTGTTTGAGTATTTCACTCGCTATATTTGAACCTAAAAAACCACAACCACCAGTTATTAAGTACTTCATTAATTAGCCTTTACAAATTCTCTAATTTTTTCAATCATATAATTAATGGCGTCATCACCCATACCAGGGTATAAACCTATCCAAAAGCTATCATTCATGATTTTATCTGTATTTTTCAATTCACCAACGACACGATATTCTACATTTTCTTCTAAACTATGAAACAGTGGATGCCTTAACATATTTCCAGCAAATAGATTTCTTGTTTGAATATTTGCATCTTCTAAATACTCTACTATTTCATTTCTGCTAAATTTAACACCATCTTTTAATGTCATCATAAATCCAAACCAACTAGGGTCACTTAAAGGTTGTTTTTCAACTAGTATAAGCTCATTAATATCTTTTAAACCATTATATAGCTTATTAAAATTCTCTTTTCTTTTTACTACAAACGATGGAAACTTTTCTAGTTGAGCCACACCTACGGCTGCTTGCATATCAGACACTTTTAGGTTAAAACCAAAATGAGAATAAACATACTTATGATCATACCCTTTTGGAAGAGTTCCAAACTCTTGAGTAAATCTAGCTCCACAAGTATTGTCAACACCACTTTCACACCAACAATCTCTTCCCCAATCTCTCATAGACAACATTATCCTTTTTAGTAAAGGATTATCAGTATATGTTGCACCACCTTCACCCATTGTCATATGGTGAGGAGGATAAAAACTACTTGTTCCTATATCTCCCCAAGTACCAGTTAGCTTACCATCATATGTTGAGCCTAATGCATCACAATTGTCTTCTATTAACCAAAGATTATGTTTAGTACAGAACTCTTTTATTACTTTTATATTAAAAGGATTTCCTAATGTGTGAGCTATCATGACTGCTTTAGTTTTTGATGATACTGCATCTTCAAGTTTTGAGGTGTCTATATTGAAGTTTGTTAATTCCATATCTACAAACACTGGAACTGCACCATACTGAACTATTGGAGCGACTGTTGTAGGAAAACCTGCGGCTACTGTAATAACTTCATCGCCGCGTTTAACTTGTCTTTCTTTCAACAGTGGTGATGTTAATGCATAGAAGGCAAGAAGATTTGCACTACTTCCAGAGTTAACAAGAAAAGTCCATCTAACACCAAGATAATCTGAGAGTTGTTTTTCAAACTTTTTAGAGTAGTCGCCATATGTCAACCAAAAATCTAGTGAACTATCTACAAGGTATTGCATCTCTTTTTCATCAAATACACGACCTGCATAATTAACTCTGCTTTTGCCAGATACAAACTCTTTTGTTTGTTGTGGTTTGTGTACCAGTTCGTAATACTCTTTTGTTTTATCAAGTATCTCTTGTTTTAATTCTTCTTGCTTGGTCATTTTTTATATCCTTTATCATTTCTTTTATTGCATTTTCTGTTGAAAATTTTGGTTTCCATCCTAAACTATATAATGGCTTTACATTTTCATCAATCTCCATAAATTCACCATCTCTATAATCTTTAGCACCAAAATTAAGCTTTGTATCAATTTCTTGTAGTTTGGAAACTTCATCATAGATTTTAAGTATAAATTGTTTTAACTCTATCTGATTTCCAGTACCAACATCATATTCACTAAATGCTTGAAAATTCTTCGATTTTTCAAGCATTAATATATATACTTCAATAACATCATCTATATATATAAAATCTCTTTTTTGCTTACCCTCTGTCAAGTCTATACTCGGTACATTTTGAAGCATTTGGTTTGTAATCCATGTTACAAATTTACTATCATCATCTTGAGGTCCATACATATGTTCTAACTTTAAATTTACAACTTTTATCTTATCACTAAAATAATTTAACCACTCTACAAATTGCTTTTTAGATAATGAATAATGATTAAGATATTTATATAGCAATGTGTCCGTATTAAAAAATGTGTCCGTATTAAAAAATGTAGCTGTTTCTAACAGCCTTAAGGAAAACATCAAATTTGTATCTACTATACTTTCTATGCTATCTTTGTTTCTTCCATAGTTAGTTACTGTATGTATTACTGCATCTATTTTTTGATCTTGAAATGGTTTCTCCATAGGAATCTCATTTATATCATAACTTTTTACTTTTGATAATAAATGATTAATTCTCCATGTATCAGAAGTACTTCTCTTTAAAATGACAACATTGTAATTTAATTTAAGAAGCTTTTTTAGTAAATGACTTCCTAGAAAACCTGTTGCACCAGTCAATAAAATAGTCATACTTTACCTTGCCCATTCTAAATTTTTATTTTTTGCATCTTTAATATAACATTCTAAATCATTGTGAGTTAATACTGCCTTGTTTTCTTCATAAAAAGCCTTATACCACTTTACTGTTCTTTCAAAAGTAGTATCGCTATCCCATACATCTTTCCATTTCAGAAGTATGTGAGCTTTTGAACAATCAAGTTTGAGAAGATTTGCTTCATGAAGTTGGTTTGAGTCTCTGTTTGTCTCATAGTCTATTTTATCCCAATGTTTATTTACATTTTTTACCACTTCTTCAACTGTTATACTTCCCTCATCACTCGGTCCAAAATTCCAAGCTTCACCAAACTCTACTTTTTCTTCAAGTAATTGTTGCCCGATATGCAAATAACCACTAAGTGGCTCAAGTACATGTTGCCAAGGTCTTGTAGCATGAGGATTTCTTATGCTTACTTTTTTGCCCTTTGAAACTGAAAGCATAATGTCTGTGATGAGTCTATCTTGTGCCCAGTCTCCACCACCTATAACATTACCAGCTCTACATGATGCGAGTAAAGTATTATGAGTTTTTTTGTACTCTTTTACATTGAAATAAGAGTTTCTATAAGAGTTGGCTAATAAATCTGCACACCCTTTAGATGAACTGTATGGATCATAACCACCCATTGGATCGTTTTCTCGATATCCCCATATCCATTCTTTGTTATCATATGCCTTATCACTTGTAATGTTTACAATTGCTTTTACATTGTTTTTTCTACATGCTTCAAAAACTTTAAGTGTTCCCATTACATTTGTTTCATATGTTTCTATGGGGTTTTCATATGAAAGCCTTACTAGTGGCTGAGCTGCTAAATGAAATACCATATCAGGTTTATATTTTTTAAAAGTAACATTGAGTTTATCTAAGTCTCTTATATCCCCTATAACAGAAGTTATATCTAAGTCTAGTAAATCTATATGATTTGGAGTAGTTGGGGCTTCTAGTGAGTAGCCAACTACATTAGCTCCCATCTGTTTTAACCAGTATACTAGCCATGAACCTTTAAAGCCGGTATGGCCTGTTACTAAAACAGTTTTATCTTTATATACTCCACTAAAGAGGTTTTGCATTACCAGACTTTCCAAGGTGCTTTATTATTATCCCAAAGTTTATTTAAATCATTTTTATCTTTTAGGCTATCCATCGGTTTCCAAAAACCTTCATGCTTAAAAGTATATATCTCACCATCTTTTGCAAGGTTTTGTAATGGAGCTTGTTCAAATATTGTTGTATCACCTTCTGTGATGTAGTCAAATACTTTAGCTTCACATACAAAGAAACCTGCATTTATCCAACCACCATCCCCTTTTGGTTTTTCTAAAAAGTGTGTTACTAGATTATCTTCTTCAATATTTAAAGCACCAAATCTACCATCTGGTTGTGCTGATGTCATTGTCATAGCTTTACCATGTGACTTATGGAAGTTTACAAGTTCTTCAATGTTAATGTCACTCACACCATCGCCATAAGTTAGCATAAAAGGCTCGTTGCCTATGAAGTCTTGTGCACGTTTAACACGCCCACCAGTCATACTATGAAGTCCAGTATCAAGTAAAGTTATTTTCCATGGTTCACTAGAGTTGTTAAGCACTTCCATCTTACCATTTGACATATCAATTGTTACATCGCTTTGGTGAAGAAAATAATTAGCAAAGTACTCTTTTATGAAGTAACCTTTATATCCAAGAAGTACTACAAAATCATTAAAACCATACTTTGAATATGTTTTCATAATATGCCATAAAATAGGTTTTCCACCTATTTCCACCATTGGTTTGGGTCTTACATCTGTTTCTTCACTAAGTCTAGTTCCGAATCCACCCGCTAATAATAATACTTTCATTTATTCTTTTTCCTTTTAAAATTAAATTTATCTAACTATCACTATTAAAGATATCACGAGTATATACTTTATCTTTCACATCATCTAAAATGTTCTCAAATCTATTTGCTATGATCACATCACTCATCTTTTTGAACTCTTCAAGGTCTTTTACTACAGTAGAGTTAAAGAATGTATCTTCTTCCATCACTGGTTCATAGATGACTACTTCTATACCTTTTGCTTTTATACGTTTCATGATGCCTTGTATAGCAGAACTTCTGAAGTTATCACTTCCTGACTTCATGACAAGTCTATAGATACCTACTACTTTTGGGTTCTTAGCTATGACACTGTTTGCTATGAAGTCTTTTCTAGTAGAGTTACTCTCAACTATAGCACCGATGATACTACTCGGAACATCTTCATAGTTTGCTCTTAGTTGTTTCGTGTCTTTTGGTAAACAGTAACCACCATAGCCGAAGCTTGGGTTGTTGTAGTGAGAACCTATACGAGGGTCTAGACCTACACCTTCGATGATCTGTTTAGAGTCTAAGCCATGAGACTCTGCATAAGAGTCTAGTTCATTGAAGTATGCTACTCTCATAGCTAAGTAAGTGTTGGAAAATAGTTTCACAGCTTCTGCTTCTGTAGAGCCGGTAAAGAGTATGTCAATATCTTTTTTGATGGCACCTTGGGCTAAAAGATTTGCAAAGGTTTTTGCACGCTCACTTTTTTCCCCTACGATGATACGTGAAGGGTAAAGATTATCATGCAGTGCTTTTCCTTCTCTCAGGAATTCTGGTGAAAAAATGATATTTTCACAGTGAAGTTTTTCTCTAATGCTTTTTGTGTAGCCTACCGGAATAGTTGATTTGATGACCATCACTGCATCGGGGTTTATTTTACATACATCTTTGATTACCGATTCTACTAATTCAGTATTAAAATAATTGGTTTCTGGGTCATAATCTGTAGGCGTAGCGATAATGACAAAATCAGCATTATCATAGGCTTCATGTTTATCTAGCGTTGCTTTAAAGTTCAGAGGCTTATTTTTGAGATACTCTTCGATCTCTACATCTTCTATGGGAGAAGTTTTTTTGTTAAGCATCTCAACCTTTTCAGGAATGACATCCAAGGCTACGACTTCATTATGTTGAGCCAATAAAATCCCATTGGAAAGTCCGACATATCCTGTTCCTGCTATGGCTATTTTGTAATTCATGGTTTTGTATTACTCGCATTATAGAAGAAGTTCGTAGCTTCAACAAATCCATCTACAGACCCACAGTCAAAACGTTTCCCCTTAAACTTGTAAGCAACTACTTTGCCTTGTTTTGCCTGCTTTAGTAGGGCATCGGTTATCTGTATCTCCCCGCCTTTACCCGGCTTTGTTTCTCTGAGGATATCAAAGATATCTGGCGTAAGAATGTAGCGTCCGATGATTGCCATATTGGTAGGGGCATCTTTCGGATCTGGTTTTTCAACCATATCTGTTACTCTATAGGTATCAGCTGTGCCATCGACCAGGTTTCCTGCTATGACACCATACTTATCTGTCTGATCCATAGGCA
>Ga0209414_1000530_pt1 | contig 18216 bp, 5 predicted proteins | sample LakVidmifraction_4_FD_181154 | JGI IMG/M metagenome (GOLD analysis project Ga0209414, IMG submission 181154) | Hypersaline microbial communities from Lake Vida, Antarctica - Brine Hole Two &gt;0.2 micron (SPAdes) (version 2) | ecosystem: Environmental > Aquatic > Non-marine Saline and Alkaline >... | reverse complement strand
GGTTCTTATGAAAATAGCCATCTTGCACCAATACTGCCATTTGATTTATCAACAAAATTTACAAAAAAACCACAATTTCCAGGCAAATTTTTTGTTAATATTACCAAAGCCGCTTATGCACATCCCATTTTAAAATTACTACCCGACGACACTGCCAACCGAGAACGCCTGAACAACTTGCCGGAACTCGATGGTTCAAATAATGTTGGAAGCTTTCGTCCCCTAGCGACTCCACTATTAACTCGCTTTATTGATTTGGAAATTAAACTGGGTAAAATTGAAACAGTTGAAGTTCCTATCATGGGATATCAGGCTGTGGGCGATGGCAAAGTTCTTGCCAACAGTGTTGACACACTTTGGCGTTGGCAACTGCAACCGGAATTTGATGATCCTCCACTAACAATGCTTATGGCTAATGCTGTACGATACTTGGCACCTCCTCCAACTTTGGATGTCGGCTCCCCTGGAATTGATCTCCCGTCATATAATCCTCAGGTAGGAAAAAACCTGGAACTTTCAACGTATTTGAAAGATAAAAACTATGATCCCATTACTCAAGCAAATTTAAAAGTACTAGTGACAAAACCTGATGGCAACGAACAGATGATATATCCACGTGACTTACCAGAAGAACCTGGTCTATATAGATATAGTATTTTTTGTGACCAACCTGGTAGTTATACGGTCAAAACTATCAGTGGAAAACTTAGTGAAAGTCGCAGTTTTCTTGTAGGTAATGCTTTTGGTGAATATGCAAACTTGTCTTCTGACAAACAAGGAATGACAATTTTAACAAAATCAGCTGATGGTGAAATCATTGACAGCGTTAATGAGTGGTTAGAAATTGTTGATCAACAGCCGGCATCTCTTGTTACAGAAAGGAATCTTGAAGTATGGAGCAGCCCATTAATGATGATTCTTTTTATCATTCTTATTTCAGTGGATTGTTATATCCGCAAACGTCAGGGGTTAGTATAACATGGAAAACAAAGATAAATTTGAAATTAGAATAGGTCGTTTTTCTACAGTAAGGCGTGCAATTATAAATTGGACTTCAGCATTTGTTTTGTCATTCAAAGCAATGTCTGCTCTAGTTATCGGCTTGCTTTTGCTAAGCGGAATTATTCCAAATGCATTTGTGAACCTGACCCTTTTTGTATTGCTGGCACTTTTGCTACTTGCCATGCCAATCGTCTTTGTTAAAAACTACAAACGCTTTGAAAACTTTATGAAAGAAGCCTTCAAGATGGAAGCATTAATGGGCAACTTGAACAGCCGGATTATTAGTGCACTTGACTTTATAAAAGAAAAAGAGCCATCATCTCTAAAATTGATTGTCATATCTCAAGCAGAAAAAGATATGGAACTTGAATTTGAAAACAAACTAAGCAGAATCGAATTTAAGAAACGGCTCAAAATGGCATCAGGAATGGCTCTTATATGTGCAATATCACTATTTTTTCTTGCCGGACCAATGACAAATAATATAAAGAAATCATGGAATGATGCTTATAATATATTGTATCCAGTTACTTATGTTTTGACTCCTGATGCATCAAAAACTCATATTCACAGCCTCAATGAAGAGGTTAATATCACCATAGAATTCAACCGGGACAGTATGAAAGAGGTTACTCTACTTCTACAAGCTGGTGAAGATAAACCGGAAAAGATTAATATTAATGTTGTCAACCAAAAAGCTTCTTACACCTTAACGAGTAATATCCAGAAAGAATACAAAGTTACGTTTGAGTTTGCAGAACAACAAAGTGAAACTCTGAATTTTGTTTTCACCACTAATCCGATTCTTGAAAACATGCAGGTAGAGTTGATATATCCAAGCTACACAAGGCAACTGCCAAAATCACTTGAGGGAATTATCCAACGTGTCGTTGGTCTGACCGGCACTCGTGTAACATTTGGTTTCACATTCTCAAAAGATATATCAAGAGCTACAATCACATGGGATGACGGGTCGGAGGATTTGGACCTGGATGTTGTTGGACGTTTTGCTTCCATAAGTCTAATTCATACAAAAAATAGAGCTGGCTCACTACAAGTCACCGACATTCATGGTTTGCAGATGGAAACCCCGTTGACAATCTTTTTTAATATCCAAAATGATGAAAAACCGGAAATTAAGCTACCGAAATTCATTACACAGAATATGCCGATGAAAATTTCTGAGGCAAAGATGTTTACTTTTGGAGTACGCCTGGAAGATGACTTTGGTGTTCAGCGCTGTCTGTTAAGTTGGAAGAAAACATCTGTAGACAACCCGAATGCCATAAAGGAAAGAGGCGAAATAGAGAGGATAATAACACCTCCTCGTCGAAAATCTGTAGTTGAGTTCTCAAAAGTTTTTGAATCCATGGCATTGGTTCCTGGCGACAAAATATCGTTTGACATAGCTGCATTTGACAACAGACAACCCAATCCACAATCTGCAAAATCAAGCGTACGGTCTTTCTTCATCTTTAGAGATGAACTGGAGGGATGGGATATGAAACAAGCTGGTTTTGGAACAAAGCAGATGACAGGAAAAGACCGCATAAAAAAGAAAACAAAATCAACTACAGTGAAAAGTCCAGATGCTTTGCGTATTCAAGAAAAATTCTTAAATGAATTTGATGCCCAAAACACCAGCAAAACCAAAACAGCTACCATACGCGGTCGTTATCAAAAAGAAACCGTAAATTACTTCAAGCTAATAAACGAAATTAGTTCTGAGAATGAAGGAGAATAAGAATGCAGCATATCTTAAAATTTAAATTATCAATACTTATAATATTAGCTTTAATCTCACAGGTGATAATTGCTGATGATGAAAACATAACGATTAGTCTAGTTACAGATTTTGATTCCAAAACTTTGATTAGTGAAAAAGAGTCGATCACCCCAGTCACAAAAACGGTTTACGAAGACAATCAAAACAAAGTCAAGACCGTAGGAAGTCGCAGTGAACTCTGGATTCGAAATGCCCATGTCGACTACACCTTCTTCTTTGAAAAGTACTATGAAGGAAAATATATTGGCAGAGAATCTTCTCTAATCATTCCCCGCAAAGATTTGGCAATTGGTGAACATAAAATCTATCCGGGCGAGCATAGCTTTCGCATAGACAAAAATGGCAAGCTCAGCTCTCAGGATCCTGAAATTCACATCGAGGGCAACGTTGTCATGCTGCAATGTCATAAGATTACAATCTACGGTGTCGATGCCATAAAAACAGCCCCGGCACAGTTTCGCAATATAGCCTCGCAAATATTATTGTTCACAACAGAACCCGGACTGACCATCGACTGGAATAACCTTCCAGATGCTAAAGAAATAGAAGGTACTCTTCAAAGCAATACAGGCAACAAGATCAAAAAAGGTCTAATCTATAACGCTATCAGCGATAATGAAGATTTTTATCCACTCTCAATCTGGTTGCCCTCCAACAACAAAAACACAGGCTACCTGACACTTCCAAGTTGGCAAACCTTTATAGTAACCTCAGAAGGCAAGGTTGAACTTAACATCAAAGATACTACCCAAGTTCCAGAAGTGACAGCCCTGAATTCGGAGCTCATCATCCCATATCGCAAAATGCGTGGTCGTATAAATAGTGTATCTTCTCTTTCAGCAGTCGTTGGGCCAAACTCCTTGGATGTCAGAGATAAAAAAGGAGGCGAAAAGGAGCTTCTTTTCAGTGCCACCATTGAACCAATTGTCTTTAAAGCAGGATATGGCAGCCAAAAGGATCAAGATCTGGAACTGAGCGTTGATCAGGATCTCTCCAAGCGACCCAATAAGTATTTTCTCGCGGACAACCTGACAGAGAACACCGATTCCATTCGTTTAGTTCTTGGAGAATGGAACTCACCCATCTTTGAAAGCGACACAACTGGAAGCATCTCTGTGCGTCTGAAACAGAGTAAAGATCACATCTCAATCAAAGAGCCAACAGTTCAAATGTCCATATCGGAATATCATCAATCAAATCCTTCAGGTCGAGAATGGAAACCAATCAAGGTGTTAAGCTGGTCCGACAACATTGTGAATTTCACGGTGCCGCAAAGCGATTATGGCTTTTATATTCTACGAGTACAGGTAACCGATAAACAAAACGTGGAACCTACTTCGAGCCTATCATTTGAAATTGAATCTGCCATCATCCCTGCCAAGCAGATTGGCTCAGCATCATTCAATGCCAACAAGGGGCGCAATGCCTTTGTCTGTGGAGACGAGATGCGCCTACGCCTAATTTTAAGAACTCCCGAAAAACGTCAATCTACCGACCTTCAAGTTGTATTAACCCTGCCGAGCGGAGAGCAACGAAAGTTAACCGTTAGAGATGAAGGGCAACCATGGCAGGAGATTGATCTTAAAATACCATCAAGTATTACAGATGACATGTCAGCAGGTTACTACACTCTTGCCGTGGAAAATCTTCCATCTGGGATGTCTTCTTACCCCTTCCACTTTGATCTGGTAACCAAGAACCGCTCCTCTGAATATCTGGTTGTTAAAAGCTCCAAATATACCAAGTCCATGACAAAACTATTGAGTAGTCACTGGAATGGAAGAGATACACCCATAAACATCGACCGCGCAGTAAAAACAATATCAGAGCTTGGTTACAACCGCATCGATAATATGCAGTACACTGCCGACCACCATGTGAGACCCAATAACTGGCGCGAAGCATTGGCTCAGTCTGATCCACGTCTGCCTTCCCCATCTGCGGTTTATACACCAAGTCCCAGAGATCAAATGCTGAATGCATGTGTACGTGAGCAAATTGAATTTTCTGATGTTCTTGTCTGTTACAATGACTTTCACTTGCCTCGTTACATAGATGCTTATATCTTAGCTGGCGAACGCTGGCTTGCTCGCGAAATACAATCCATGCGTCACTCCCCTGCAATGGACGGTATGATGCTTTATGATGAGATGTACGATTGGGCGGCCGATGGCTTGGGAGAAAATCAACAGAAAATCTGGCTAAATATTCGTGAAGAAAAAGCCACCGAGACTCTAGGCATTACTCCAGCCAAGATAGAAACAGGCATCAACCGCTATGTTGTACGCCCAAAAGCACAGCGTGATCCCAAGGCTTTGCAAGACTTCCTTGCTTGGAGAAGATGGTATGTACATGGATGGGGCGACTGGACATCTCGAATGGCCAAGGTTGGCAAAAGCCTGGCTCCAGAGAGCCGATATGGAACATATCACCGTACGTTTATGGGTGCAGGAGGCAGTGATTTCGTTGAAAACGGGTATGCCCCAGACATCTTTAAAGATCTTGATATTATCGGCCATGTACACTATGCCGATAACTCCACCTGCTGGGTGAATATTCCTATGCTGGCACAGCTCCTACGTACAGGCAAAAACAAGTCTCTTTATGTCAATCTCCCCATATCTCATGAATACCGTACCAAATGGGATGGGCAGTATCAACGCCAAATGGCCTTTGCTCTCATGGCTCAGGGTGCCAATGGTATTGCAATGTGGGGATTGCCGGCAGATTTTGAAGACGCAGCCAATCCCGGTACCATGATTGGTATGGAAACCACCCGTCTGCTCAACAAAAACATACTTCAGGTTTTTGGTCCCATCGTCGACAAGACCACAGATGGTTACCGCAAAGTAGGCATTATGAGCACTCTAAACCAACACATTTTGAGTCCATACAAAGAAAACAAGGTTTCTGGTCAAACCGAGCTACTTTGGGGAGCTCTATGGCGTATGGGTTATGCACCAGTCTTTGTCCGCGAAGAAACATTGGATCAGGATCTCAGCAACTTTGAAATAATATTTGCCCCCGGCATCTTTTTTGACGGAGAAATTTCAGAGAAACACCTTAATAGTTTAAAGAACGCCATCAACAATGGTACTAAGGTAATCGTTGAAAAAGGCAGTGCCCTTTCAATTCCAGGTGTGATTCAATTGGAAGACTACGCTTTCGATGGTTACGGACTAGGTACATATTTTTCATCATGGCATGATGACGAACTTAACAAGTTTTATATGCTCACAGGGAATGCAGTCAACTACCTGACACCAAAAATGGAGGAATGGGGCATTGAACCCGCTGCCACTGGTCCATTCAAAGTGGGACCAAACTGGCGTCAGAGTGGCAACATTAACTATCTCTTCATGGCAAACTTTGATGATCCATACTACGGTCACACGGTGAAACAACAGATGGCTAAACCAGTGATGATCCCAATGAGTGTTCCTGCTTGGCACGGTAATGTTGCCTACGATCTAATGCGGGACACCACTCTCGAGTTGACAAATTCCACTTCAAAAACTGGCAAGTCTGAGAAATCCTTTAATATGGACATGCTTCGCATCCAAGGGGGCATCGTAGCATTCCTGCCTGAACCAATTAAAGACTTCAAGCTTTCCTATGCAATAAATCAAAAGAAGACTCACTTAAGACTGGAAGGCAATCTACAAGGCGACAAGCCCATAGCCGGTAATTTTCCTGTTACAATTGACATAGATGGAACGCTTTACTATCGTATTCTAGGCGAAAATTCTGTGGAATTGAAGATTCCAGATTCGGGAAAAGATATCAACTGTTCGGTACGTGAAAACATAAGCGGTAAGAAAGTTTCATTTGTAATCAAAAGTGCAGCCATGCCTGAACAGATTCTTGCCCTAGACAATACCCCTGTATTTATTCCATATCCTAAAGAGGTGCGCTCATTCTTGAAATCCACAAAAAAAGTACGAATTATCTACTCTGATCTCACTAACTTTAAGCCCCTCGCAGAAACTTTGGCGACCCAGTTAAGGGCAAATGGTATTGAATCCGAGTTGGTGGAAGAAAACAAAGCTGTTAGGTTTCCTTATCCGGACATGAATGCTTTCGACCCATACGGAGATGGGTTTCATTCCTGGCAAGGAAAAAGACCTGGGATTTATCAACCTGCCATGGCGGTGGATGAGGCTAGCATTATTCTGGCAGGGGCAACTGGTTCCTATGTCTTTGATGCAATTTGCAATGCGGGATTTATTACCCAGTTGCCTGACGGACAATTGGGTCAGCACACCCAACCTATGATTCAAGTGGCCAATCGTGCATTGAACCCAATCCAGTCAACACTATGCCTTATTGCCAATGATGAGATTGGTATGCAGACAATTTTGAACAATCTCTTCAATCTTCCCGCCGAGAAAGTGGAATCCGAAGCGGTACTAGACTTTCAGAAAGCCACCGAGCTCAACTCTGAAAAAACAAGCATAGAAGCTGCTGCTATTACTTTCATGGGGAACAATGAGTATATTCTTGATGCTAAAACTGATAAAAACGGCAACATATATCTTGCCACATGGGGACATGGGGACAACATCTACTCCTATACTACCAATGGAGAGTTTCGTTTCAGTCATTACTTGCCCGAGATGGGTGCAAACGATCTGCGAGTCTTTGATGATCGCATCCTGGTGTACACCGCTGCCGGAGCAAAACTCTATAGATTGGACTTAAATGGCAAGTCTATCAATCAAGTACAACTTAACATGGATCGGGGTAGCCTTGGGTACCGAGACACACCGTCTCTGTCCCACGTCAACTACAAATACTTTCCTAAACAGAAAAAACTCGTCCACATTGAGGCAGAAAATGCACGGGTTTTTGATGACGAATTTAATGAACTCGCACACTGGAAAGGAAAGGAGTACTTCGATGAAGATGTGAGCAACAATACCCTCTACCGCAAGCTGCTAAGTTACGCATTCTCTCCCGATGGCAGTCGTATAGCACAACTTGAAAGTTCAATGTATTATTTTGTGATAAGTGGAAAATCTATCACTGCCTACGATGCACATATCGTCATTCGCAATCTTCAAGGTGTCATCCTATACGAATATGAAGATACGGTGGACAATGGTGAGGAAATCGAATCGACCGTCTCCTGGGATGCAAAGATGCCTGGACCAGTGGTTAAAAACAGCAAGTTGGAGTTTCATTTCGATGATAAGTTAAACCTGCTATCCGAGTCTTTCCCTTTGCCTTCAAACAGTATAAACTTGGATTTTGACCAGAAATTAGAGCGTGATGGTCATAGCTACTTCCAGATAGATGATTTGAAAAAGACCATTCAGAAAATAGGTCCTTTCAAAGTTATGCCAACTGTATTTAAATTAGCATATGATCTCAAAACCATTGCCTGCCTTGATGAAACGGGGCTATTAACGATTTGGGCAGATGGCAACAAACTAGCATCAATCCAGGTTGCAGAACGTGGACAGGTGCTGCTCTTCTCCGCCGACAGCAAAACTCTATATCTGGGTAGCTTCCGTGGCACCATCACGGCCTATGATCTGACCGGTAATGAACTCTGGTCTCAGAACCTTGCTGAACGAAACATGAGTGTTATGAAACCTCTTGTCCTTTTTGACCCTGCTTTTGTAGATATGACTTATAAAATCTGGCCAAAACAGCACGATTATGCTGGTGAGTTAGACGAACTGGTACGCATGGGTAAGAACCGTTGGCCAGAAGATGTCAAAAGATCCTTTACAGTAGGCTCGGAGATGGTGGGAGCTGAGTTGACTCGCTACCTCGGCACTCACTCCACATGGGTTCTAGAATTTCGATACAAGGCAGTTGGCACAAACAGTGTTGCACTCACTGCGGGCATTCATACCGAAAGTCAATATCCTGACTCAGTTGCTCGTAACTTCAACGCCACCCAAGAATGGCAGTTCGGTCGTATCGTAATAAAGAATGGACGAAAATGTGAAGCTCTTAAGGCTGGTTTCTCCGCCACATCAGGAGAGGTTTCTGTCGATCAGGTACAATTCCGACAGATACGGTTTCCAAGTGTCAACCATATGCTATACGAACCATTATACGATTTGGAACCAATAATTCTAGACTTGCCATACTACATCACTAAATACGATGCTGTAGGTAACCTGCGTGAAGATGCCCCAAACCAAGTTTTAATATCGAAAACCTTAAGTTCTTCAAATCTCGCTGAGCCTGCATATTTGCAAAACGGGCGAATTAATGATATGGGCAAAAACTGGTATGTTCAACCACGGACGACACCTGAATTTGTCACTATGAACCTGAAAGATCCTCAGTGGATTTCCACTATTGCCCTCTACTTTAATGCATATGACAGCAAAAACCCTACCCATCACTTCGATGTGTATGTGACTGACCTAGAGCAGAAGAAAGAGGTTAGGGTGGCTTCTATTCGCAACAACACCCAAACTTTCCGCCTGATTAAGTTCAAACCTATACGCACCACAAATGTGAAGATTCACATGGTTAACTCATTCCAGCGAATTAGAACCCTAACCGAGGTCGAACTCTACGGACCTCTCTCAGGCAAAGAAGGGACACCTGGCTTCACCGAGAAGGAAGGAAACAATGCCTATATGGGTGATTTTAGTCGAGTAGATAAGCGAAAGAAAACACTGGCCAAAACATTCGGAGGAATGTTTGAGAGAAGAGGATTATATGACTCATCGCGAGGATGGTATGCTCCACTCTCCACCCCATTAATCGATCAAAACCGCCTAGTGGTTGGATCCACCTTTGGTGCAAGCACAGCCTACGATCTGACCCTTGATGAAAAGTTGCAGAATCCCAACAAAGAATTATACTGGTCTTTGGGTGCCGCCATAGGCTACGTTCCTGAAGCCGCACTGTATGGAGGACTGGTTCTGCGAGCTGGAATGGATGGAAAACTCTACTGCATCAGTGCCGATACTGGAGCAACCTTGTGGTCTATCAAATTGGGCGAACGACTCACGAGTGCACCCGTCGTGATTGGTGAAGATATTTTCGCTGCCAATGAGACAGGAAAGCTTTTCCAAATTGATATGGCTAACGGCAGTATTATGAAAGAAACTACAATTGGTTCTGGTGTCTTCGGGCATCTCGCAACTGATGACATATATATATTTATGATTACAGAAAACGGTGAACTCATTGCTATAGATAAAAACACAATGGATAAAAAGTGGAGCACAAAAGTTGCTCCATTCACTGACAGCTCTCCTGCTGTGGATAATAATGTTGTATATTTGGGTGATCAGAAAGGTGTTGTATATGCTGTCAATGCCAAAAATGGAACTACTATCTGGAAAACAGAACTCAATGATGAATTCACTAGATGCCCAGTTGTGACTGACACTAATATTGTCTTAGGTTGTCGTGGTGGCACTTTAGCCGTCTTAGATCGCGCCACGGGTGCAATCATTTGGAAAAAACAGGTTAATTCTCGTTTCAGCTATGAGCCAATGGTTTTTGAAAATGAGCTACTCTACTTCGAAAACACAATGGAAGAGGTAAATAACAAGAGTCAAACTGTTGCAAAAGCAAAGCTGGCGTTGCTACAAAATGGAACTGAAAGAGACTTGAAATGGTATAGCAAAATTCGCCCGTGGGACACAAGAGAAGAAGATGCTGAACATGATTTTGTATTGAGTAATTCCCCTATCACCTCTCTAGGCTATTACAAGGGTCGCATATTTGTCTTCCCTCGCCACGGCGGCAACAGAAGCGACTTTAAGATGAACGCCCCCTGGCATGTTGTACATGGCTCTTGGATAATGCTCATTCCGGAAGATCAATTACTAAAACCTGAACAAAAAAAATAATAGGATTTATGATGACAATATTACACAAAACAACAATTGTATTCCTTCTCGCTTTAACTGGATTCATTTTGCCAGTTTATGCACAGATGTTTGACTCTCGAGTTGATTGGGAAGATGGCAAAATACTTCTAAAATCAAAATTAACAGAAGTACCTCCGGCAAGTATCAACTCTGAAACAAATAAAAAAAAGGCAATGCTTAAGAAACTGGAAAACGATCAAACTTCTATGACAGAAGAACGTTCTCCCGAACTTCAAAAAACATTTCTCTTGCAAGTCTGCAAGGATATCGAAGATGCTAATCTATTGTGTAACAACTCTTTGCTGGGAAGCGCTGCAAATGATGTCAAAAGAAGCCAAGACAATCAAGGGCATGTTAACAATCAGCTTACGCGTGCTATTTCCGGCATAAAAGAAGATATTGGTGTTAATTTATCTGTAGAAATAGAAGAACAGAAACAAGATGAAGAGGGCAAAAACTACTATGAAAAAATATGGGATGGTAGTTTGCTAACGACTACAAATGATTATTCTGAAATGTTTCTTGACCGAATAACAGATGACAATAAATCGTATCGCGTAATACTGAAACAATTTAATTATAAAGAGGTATTATACATATATACTAAAAGTAAAATCTGCATGTTTGGTGTCAAATTCACAGGAGAATATCCAAACGATAAGGCCTTCTTAACATTGGGCGTTAAACCAACAAAAAAACAAGAAAAGCCTATACCAGTTGAGATCAAGTTAAGGGACAGTGATGCTAACCTTGTTTATAGTGCTGAAGACAGCATCATATCCGGCAATGAAGAAACAATTTACTATTCCTATAATATTATTCCACAGGAAGGCAGCATTGGTCCGTTTGAAGCTGAAATCAACATCGACAATGATGATTTGTCATTTAATGCAAACCTAAAGTTGTCTATACCAAATAGCCTTATCCCGGTGAGTAGTTTTGAAGATGGTCATCCTTCGCTATGGTTCACGGGGAATGGAGACCCCACCCGCAAACGCACAAGTAAAACCTACGACTCATCTCATATGGCGGAGATTTTCCCTGTTGCCTACCCGCAACTAAAATGGAATACAGAAGAAAAACGTAGCGGAAGTCAATCTTTGGAACTTGAATATAATTTCAATACAAATGCTGTTGTATGGAGTCGACTGAATTTGCCTGGAAATGCAACATATCTTTCTGTTTGGGTGAAAGGGAATAACTCCAATGATAAACTGTTTATTCATTATGTGGATAAAATCAATTACACACTACCAAGCTGGGCAGCCAATCCAAACACTGGAGATGAGTTTATTTGTAAGTTAAATTTCTCCGAGTGGCAAAAATTTAGAATCCCTGTTTATGGGGATGGTTTGGCAATTCCATCGCGTATGGGCTCTACAAAATATGTCGATGCACCAATTGCTATAATGGCTTTCCGTGTTGAATCAAGAAATATGGACAGAGGTAGGACAGGTGAACCAACTGCAATTTTCTTTGATGACATATATGTTGAAACGCAAACTATGCAGGAAGAACGCTTGACTATGGAATTAGTGCAGAACGAAGATACTCTCTCTGAAAACAGCTCTGTAAAAATTTCAATAGGCAATGGTACTGGCAAAGATTTATCAGGCGGTGAAATTACTATTCTTGTTAAGGAAGATAACAAAGTTGTATATAACAACAAAGTGGAAATGCCATCTAAGAAAGATGCTTTCACTGTCAGAGAGTTTAGCCTCAAAGACATCAATTCTATGAAGCTAAAAGGCCCTGTAACCATTGATTTTATGTATGCTGACAATACTGTTCCTGGTGCCAAAACCAGCAAGCAGGCTGTCTTTAAAAGATCATCTCAGGGTGGAATGTATCAAGACTTTGAGTTAGTCGATAGTTTTAACAGTCTTAATCTGAGAAACAAAGAAATTGGTGAATCTGTTTCAACTTTGGTTCCAAATGGCAAGGGCAAAGCATTGTCAATTGAGGTGAAAGGTGATGGACTTAATAACAATGCATTGTTGCACCCGTCGCTACCTGGCATTCCTGACCAGATTACTATGAAGGTCAAAGGAAACGGCAAACCAGTTACAATGCAGGTAGCATTCATTGACAGTAGTCTCACAGGGATAAATATTTTACCTTATAATGTTTTCTGGACAAAACCTATAAAGGTTAACTGGGAAGGATGGAAAGAGATCACGATTTCTGCTCCAACAATTCCGGCACATTATGACGATAAAAACTACTATTTTTATAGAAAGCCATGGTATCCCTTGAATCTATTAGTGGAGGGATCTGTGGAAAAAACAGTTGATCAAGCTCAGCTGCTTATAGATGATATTAGAGTTACTACTCATCTGGAACCAAAAAAAGAATTGTCGATTGCGGTTGACTTTCCTGATACTACCCTACTCTATCAAATTGATGCTCCTTTGATATTGAAATTTAATAATTTGGGTGAAACTCGAAAAATCAAGGGAGAGTTTGAACTTCGTCATATTCAAGGATTTGTAGCAGCAGAAGGAGCTTTTGATTTTGAGATGAAAAAGGGAGAACTGTTACGAAAAACAATAGTTCCTAAACTTGAAGCTGGTATATATAATTTGACTATTACTGGTGTAACTCCCATACCTGAGAAAACACTCATTGAAGTCATTGATGTAAAAAAAATCTTTGGAGACAGCCCCATGACAACACTGTCTGACCCCGTTGCTCTACGTAGGCAATTGTCATTAATGAAAGAAAAACTATTGGTTGACTGGGATAACAGCGAAGGTGCTCCATACCTTTTCAACTACAACTGGTTCAGAAAGACTGCTGAAACAGAAAGCTTGAATGGTGTATTTTCCATACAACCTTTATTCGGATATTCTGCTGACTGGGCGGGACTAGAAGCACAAGAAAATATTGCCAATAATACCTACGTGAGAAACAACCCAAATTCTATTCAGATACCTTATCGACTGATTGACTGGGACATGTTCATCCGAGAGATGGCGAGAGAGTTTAACAAGGATTTCGACGAATGGATATTCTGGGAAAACCCGGATCTCTATGAATCTCCGCAGGGCATCCCTACTGATCAATATGCCGATATGCTAAACATCTTTTACAAATGGGTTAAATTATACGACCCTAAAGCCAAAGTTATTGCAGGTGGATTTAATTTTGACCAGGCTTTACCTTATCTGGATAAAGTTATTTCTGACGAGGAGACCGGAAAACCAAATCCAGAAAAACTTAATTTTGATGCTATAGCAATACAGATGAATATAGGTGAATTAGCTCCAGAACGTGCTGATCTCGAAGGTTTCCTTGACGACCTAAATAAAACTTTGCAAATTTCAAAGAATAAAAAAGAGATTCACATAGCAGAGCTGGATTGGGCTATTGGAGACTACCTATCCCCCCTAGAACAGGCCGCTTATCATATGCGCGCTCAGCTTATCTTAAACTCTCGAAATGCTAATAGACATATGTTTAAACTGCTCAATGGCGGTAATAGCTTCAAAAATTACGGAGTATTTTGGAAACAGCTGTACGGAAACAATGAATTGCTCCAAACTTTCAGACCTAATATGGTTCCTAAGCCTTCTTATTTTGCACTAATACAAACCCAACATTTCCTTAAGGAATGGTCATTTGTGAAACCTGTTAAAATCTGCGACTTGAACTGGGACTCAAATCGCGCCTATATTTACAAAAATTCAGCTGGGAAATTATGCGTGGCATACTGGAGAACTAAATCTGACATACGTTCATATACAACACCTGATACCTGGAAAGATGTGATATACAAGGATGGCTTTTCATTTGACCTCAAAGACAATACGCAACTCAACTTTTCCACATTACCCGTATTTGCATATTTTCCTGAAAATTATTCCATGGGACAACTCGTATATGAACTGCGTACTCTGAAGACTGTAAATAATGATTTTTCGGTCATTGCCAGTATTCATCCCGCGGAGGAAGATTCAAAACAACGGGCTGCATATAAGGCAAACGGCAAATTAACCACTCAATTTAATACTGGTATCATTCCAGGTGGGGAACGTATAACCGAAAACTTCACATTTGGTATCACTCAGGAATCATTCCAATTCAACATGCCTATAGCCGGCAATGTTCTTCTTTCGCGTATATGGTTGATGGATGATGCGGGACAGGTACTCAACATTTCCTTAAACGATGCAGAGCCAATTCAATGGGACTTGCAAAAAGGTGAAGGCGATTTCTCGGGTATCAGAAATTCAACAATTGTTCTAACAGGCTGTAAAGCCGGTGTAAATACTGTTAAAATTGATTTTCCACAACCAGACAACACAGGCTTATATCGTATAACTCCTCTGAATAATGAGTATGTGAACCTGGACAAGATAGGAATAATTAAAACTCAACAGGCAAAAGGTGATTTATTACTCTACAATTCTGTTGCATCTACTCCTCTAAAAATCACTGATACACTATACAAAAGAGGATTGGGAATGCATGCAAATGGTTTTATAGAATACCCACTAAATAAACAATTTAAAAAACTAGAAGTAACTCTGGGAATTGATGCTGTTACAGAAGGTAGAGGAACGGTTAAAGTCAGATTTATTGCTGACGGTAAAGTTGTTAAAACTACTGATATCATTAATGGTTTCACAGAACCTCTAGCTATATCAATTGACAAACTAGACAATATAAACCGTCTCCTAATCGTTGTTGATGATGCAGGGGATGGTGAAAAGATGGATTATATTGATCTCGTCGATGGAAAACTATTTTATAAGGTACTGTAAAAAATTCTATGAAAACTTATGAAAACAATATTTATACAGATTAAGAACATCTAACATCGACCCAGCTACTAAGCTGAAAAACTTAAACTACAAATTTAACTTAGTTACTATTTTAGTAGCTGGGCAACGTCCAATTTTGAATAAGAGCCTATCGGCTCAATACAATTGCAAAGCAATTAAGAAGCCCTGAATGGGCGAAATAACATAGCCTAGGGCAACGCCCTAGGTAACATAAAAAAACAGAGGTTTTACCTGCCCACGGCAGTGTCTTTCATTCATTATTGGATGTTCGACTTGTCAAGCCGTAGGCATTACGAAGGCTGATGTTGAATGGCCTGTCCGGCGAAGCTCGTAGAGCGAAGACTGATTGGACGTTCTTTAATGTCCATCATTGCCTATTGTATATTGAAAAAGAATAGGGATAAGACAACAAATAATTATAAATGCTAAATGATGAATTATGAATTTGGGAATGCCTCCTGGTGGGATTAATGTTATGCCGAGCTGGGGCTCAGCGTTCCCAGAAGGCTAAGACTTAGCAAGTATAACGTAACACGAATTTCTTAGAACTTAGAACTATAAAAGAATAGGTCTGAAAAAAGTACAAAACTTTTGACAGAAATTGAGATAAATTAAGGAATAAATATGAACAATCTAATAAAAACAACTATAGCACTTATGCTAATTTTTTACTCATTCCATCTTCACGCCGAAAACTGGTTGGATTCTGCAAAAACGAAGACAATTAAAATTTTCAATGGCGACACTGAAATTATGAAAACAGATCAAAAACAAGATCGACGCGGAAAAGTGACTCTTCGACGTTTAATCCCCGTAAATAAATCAGACTGGAATGCTGATCCAACTGCCTTACCATATCTTACCTACCAAATTAAACAGCGAACTGAAGGTAAATTTCCAATCTACCTAAATAATGAAGGTCTAGAAATTATATCTTCGGAAATTTTTGACTATCCCGTGATTTATTTTACAAGTCACTACGCTTTCACATTCTCCGACGATGAGGTCGAAAACCTTAAAAAATATCTCACAAGGGGAGGAACGTTACTTTTGGATGACTGTACTGGCTCGGGGGCATTCACGGCTTCCGTCCCATCCAATGTTCAGCGTATAAGCCCAGGTGCGACAACAGAACTGATGCTTGAAGAATCAAAAAAATATAAGGACCTATTTAATATGCTTTACCATTTGGACGGAATTCCTCCCTCTGGTAGCTCCGCCCAGTTTGATCAACCTTTCCAGGCCGTACTCATCAATGGACGTCCTGCAATCATGTTAACTCCTAATGACTATGGTTGTGGATGGGAAGTCTCAACTCCTCCAACGGCTCTAATGCCACTCGGCGGGAATGCACATGGACCCACGACACCAGCAAATGCTGAATATCGAGAATTAGTCTATCAGATATCTATTAACTGGTTTTTCTACGCATTGACTCATTAATAATCTCAAAACCTATATGAAAAAGGATAAAATGACAAAAAAAACATTAGCAATTATGACAGGACTGTTAATCACATCCATTGCCTCAGCTGAGGAACAAACCCCAGTGATTTACAAAACACCAACTGAAATCAACATAGATGGCAAACTGACTGAACCAGCATGGAAAAATGCCATTAAAACCCCAACCATCTATTTCAAGAAAAAAGACAAATTTTGCATAAGCACCAACATTTTAGCAAACACGCAACTTTGTTGGGATAGCAACTACCTCTATATCGCATACGAAACTTTCGACAAGGATATGATTGCTGCATCACAAGACAGATTAATCGGTCCAGAAAATAATAAACGAACACCCGTAGTCATAAACCCAAACGAGGTGAAAAATGTTGATGTTATTGAATTTTTCATCACATGGGGATCCAAAAACTTCTTTTGGGAATTACACCACAATGCAAAAAATGATTTTTCAGATGTCTGGTGTGTCGTCGCAGATGAGAGTTGGGAAATATCTAAAACTAAAGCGTTTATATGGGGTATTCACTTTGGCGATACTTTGTGGATAAAGGAGTATGACAATAATAAAGCCACCTTTAAAAAAGCTGTCACTTTAAAACAAAAAGGAGATGGGGAAACATCAACCATAAATGATTCCAGCGATGTTGACTCTGGATATATTGCAGAAATAAGACTACCAATTGGTAGTATTGCCGTTCCGACAAAAGCCGAAGTCTTTGAAACTTATACAAATGCACAAGGCAACGAACGCCGGCGGTCTGCTGGTTTTGATCTGGACAACATCAACATACGGGTGCTAACCGTCGTGCAAGATATGACAACCAAAACTCGCTACCATTGGTCCAGTCCAAACTTTAAAGGTAATTGGTTTCAACACCACGCAACAAACTGGAATAATTTTATCTTCTCTGAAAAAATATCAAGATAATGCAACGATCCTCGGGGAAAAAGGTCTAAGGTAAACGGTAAAATCAGTCAGATTAGACGGATCTTTTCAGCGCCGACTTGGCAGGCGTAGCTTGAAAAGCGAAGACCGAGGCGACCATGCGGCGCTTTGCAAGCTATGCACGGCACGGCGAGGCTATAGTTCAGCATTCAACATCGAATAAAAGACACTCCGTGGGCAGGTAAGAACCTTGTTCTTGTTTATTTCCCTAGGTTTACACCCGGGGCTACATAGGGCTTCCTGTTTAATGTGAGATTGCGTATATTTTTGTACTAAGATGATTTCGCCTTTAGTTCGCTAAAGGAGGCAGCTTGCTGAGGCTGGAGTTTACGACAGCAACGAGCGGAGCGAAGTGGCCTACTGCTGCAAAGCAAGAGG
>Ga0209414_1000529_pt1 | contig 18220 bp, 33 predicted proteins | sample LakVidmifraction_4_FD_181154 | JGI IMG/M metagenome (GOLD analysis project Ga0209414, IMG submission 181154) | Hypersaline microbial communities from Lake Vida, Antarctica - Brine Hole Two &gt;0.2 micron (SPAdes) (version 2) | ecosystem: Environmental > Aquatic > Non-marine Saline and Alkaline >... | reverse complement strand
TTGCTCGACGTATGGCTCGATGTACTCTGTCGTAAGGATCTGGGATCATGGGGTCACCACCATTGCGGGAGGATGGGCTTTGATTGAACTCCAGGGTGAGCGGCCTTGTAGAGCGACTTCTTGCGGGGCGTCACGATCTCGCGGGCGTACTTCGACCACTCGCACATCGTGTTCTGCACGTCCATCGTCGTCAAGCCCCGACCATCCACCTGGACGACCGGGTGATCGGACCATCGGACGGCCTCGTCGAAGATCACGTCTTCCGCGGATATGTCCGAGTTGAGGATCGCTGCCCCACGAGTGGCGCCGGGGCCAGCCACGACGAACGATGGGTCGGGCTCTTCGGGCTGGAGGTAGCCCCAGTCGGTGAGGATCTGCATCGACAGGAACTTCCCCAGACCAGAGGTGGACCGTAGCGCCGCGAACCGCTCGTCCTGAGTGGGTGCGTTCATGAATGTCTCCGCGTTATCAAGGAGGAACTGCTGTGTCAGGCGCACCGCGCCCTCCATCTTGTCGTTCTTTGTCCCCGGCTCCGGGACGATGATGTAGGCCCCGCTGAAGATTCGGTTCCCCGCGCTCCGGTACGTGTCCAAGAAGCCGGTGATCGCCTCGGGCCTCTCGATGAAGTCTTGAGCCACCGGGTAGTGCCCGATGGCTGCCCTCAGCGCGTACCACGTCGCGGGTCGGTTCGTGATGCGGTAGAACACGAGGCGGGCCAGTACGTCGACCGGGTTCTCGTCGGCCAACTGGAACACGAATTGTGAGCCAGGGTCGAGGACACGGAACATGTTGGTCATCTTCAGGTTCGCCAGCACCGGGTCCGTGGTCCACGGCTGCCCTTTACCCCGCTGCCTCGCGACCCAGACGTGGTGACGTTCCTGCACCATCTGCCGGTAACGAGCGAGCATATCTTCGTCGTACGTCATTTCATCTCCTTGTCAATGACCGGCTTCATACCAGTTGCTCGCGGGTTGCCCACTGATTAGTGGGAACGGCACGTCCTTGAACTTCGTGGTGAAGCAGGCTTCAGCAACCCCTCGCAGATGGGGTTGGTCCTTCGGGAACGAGAACACGATTGCATCATGCACCGTGATCTTGAGATACCGGAGAATACCCTCATCGCGGCACCGGATCAAGCCGTCGCACAGCAGTTCTCGAGTCCCGTTCTGCCCGAGCAGCGCGGGGGACTGGGTGTACGTGCGCCCCTTCTCGATGTGGAGGGTCCCTCCCCACGCATTGACGATGTACCCCTGCTTCCCGGTTTCCCGCACCCGCTCCATCCACTTGACCACTGACGGGTACTTCTTGCTGAACTTCTTGATCACGTCGTAGCCCGCGTTCAGAGTGATGCCCACGGTCAGTGAGATCTTCTTACCGCCCGACCCGTAAGGAATGGAGTGGGTAACAGGCTTCGCTCGCTGCCTCAGTTCCTTGGGATTACTGTTGAACTCTTCAGGGCCGAAGCACCAGAGGGCCATCTGCGCGTGAGCGTCGAAGTTCTCGTCGGTCATATCCTTCAGGTACTGCCGGTCCCCGCTGTACGCCGCAACGACACGGGCGTCCGCCGCCGAAAAGTCCATCTCGTACACGTCGTGGTTCTCGTCGTCGGCCACGAAGTACGACTTCTCCACGGCACCCGGCCCTCTCGCCGTCCAGACAGACAGGCCGGGGTGGGACACTGAGAACCGGCGCGACCGTTGCAGCGAAGAGATGTCTGGGTGGGCGTAGCCGTCGTCCTGCACGTTGTCCAGAGCGAGTTGGGCTAACGACCGCTGCCCCATCAACTCGCCGAGAGCCTGTCCAAGTGACTCGTTCTCTGTACCCACGGTCACCGACTGGATCGCGTCCCCGGACAGGGAGTACGCACCTGTCTTCGTCTTGGGAAGGTTCCTGGCACTCGGGCCTAAGATCTCTAGGAGGGCCTGCTTCCCAGGCTTCGATCGCCACGGCTGCTTCCCCGTGGTCGGGAACTCGTAGTCCATGACCAGATCAAGGAGCACCATCTCCTTACGAATGCCGAGTTCTCTGACACGGGCCTGGGCTACGTCCTGGTCGACACGGAAGCCGTTGCGACTGATCTGCGCGTTGATCGCTGCGATCTCCTGCTCCCGCCATTCGTATGGGGTGGGCTCCGCGACGCTGAGCATGGCCCGCGCCAACTCGCGGCTCGCCACTACGTCCTGACGTGCGTACTGCCGGTACTCCTCGTCCATCGGGATTTCACCGATGTCGCACCCGTGGCGCTTCGCCATCTCCTTGAGGTTGCCGTGCTTCCCAGGGATGCCGAAGGTGAAGCACATGTTCTCCAGCGAGTAGAACACCAAGGCAGACCCCGGAGAGTCTGACGACTGGACCACCCCTTTGGAGTTCAGGAAGCGATACGGTGCAGGGGCGACACAACCGGCATGGGTGAACGTGTCGAAGGCGGGTATCGCCAGCGCGTCGTCGTTCAACAGGTACGAGAGGTCGTAGGTGTGGATGTTGTGGCCGATCACGAGACGGGCCGACCGGACCGCGTCAACGACCTCGTCGAAGTCCTCCGTGAGGACCACCTCACCCTCTCCCCATGCGTACTGGCCCAGACGGAAGAACTCGCGGGGGTGGGTGTTCCACCTGTGAATCGCGGACAAGGTCTCCGTGTCGAAGATGAGCACGTCGTCGTCGAAGTAATGCAAGTCTGCACCAAGCGCCTGCTTCAGCGCGAACTGGAGGTAGTACGAGGCGTTCGGGTATCCGATCTCCTTGCGGAACCCCTGACCATCAGGACCCTTGAGGTAGACGGTGTCGTAGATTTGCTTGGAGCCGAGCGTGCGGACTGCGGCGGTGGTGTCTTGCAGGTCGAACGCAAGGTCGGCATCCTGAGCCACTCGGCTCATCCTGAGGGACCTGTCACCCAGAACGGCGGTCTTCGCGGCTTTGAGCGCGGCCTTTGCTTCGTCCGAGTCGTTGGTTCCAGATACTGTAAGTCGGGGCACGGCTACTCCTCTCTGAATGGAAGAGCAGCCGGGGCGGGGGAGAAAGGCTCACCTAACGCTTCCCGCGTAGGCCGTCGGTAGAGTGGCAACTACTCCCGACTGAACGACCCCGCCCCGGCTGCGGTCATGCTACCTGGTATTAGATCAGGTCGTCTTCTTCGACCTCAACTTCGGCGAAGTCTTCGTCCGGGCTGGACGAACCAGCGCCGAAGGATTCGTCGTCACGTGCCTTCATGATGTTGTTCAGGAAGAACGACACCCCTTTGGACTCGTTGTCGTAGGCGAACGACGTGACGCTGAGGTAGGCCCAGCACCCGGAGTAGACCTCGCTCGCCTCAAGGATGGGCTGCCGGTCGATGTCGACCAGACCCACCTTCTTCTTGGACCGGCAGTTGAGGAGGAAGTGCCCCTCGTTCTCCGGGTACTTGTCCAGGTCGGTGTCGTCGCCGTCCTGGAACGAGATCTTGAGGTTGCGCGGGATCTTGCCACCCCACTTCGCACCCTTGCCGTACTCCTTGGCCTCCTCGATCGCCTCCTCGATCTGGGCGATGAGCGCCTTGTCCTTCTTGGGGATCAAGGCGCTGGTCCGGAACACGCTGTCCTCGTCCGGCAAGAATGTGAACGTGAGTCGAACCGGCTTCTTCGTAACTACCTTCGCCATCAGGCTTCTCCTTCATTCTGGATCTCCGCGAAGTCCGTCTCCGCAGAGTGGAAAGCGTCGGCCGGTGGCCGGGGGTCGCTCTCCTTGGCGAGGGACAGACGTCCCTCGCTCTTGACCAGCAAGTCACCGAGGACCTGCTGGAGTTCTTCGGCCGACCCTGCCACCTTCTCGAGTTGAGCAAGGGTGGCGGGCTTACGGCTGTAGACCGTATCGGGATCGTACCCTTCGTGAAGCAGTAGGTCAACCGCTGACTCCGGGTCGAGGATCTGGCGACGACCGCCACTGCGGACGACCTTGAAGCCGGGGACTGAGTCCGCTTCTTCGTAGGCCCGCTTGAGCGCCTCGTCCTCGATGTCGGAGATCCACCGCTTCAACTCCGAACTGCGACCGAACGCCTCGGATATCTCGTCGCCGGTCAACACGTCGGGGTTACCGAAGTCTCGATCCAGCATGTGCCGAGCGCGTGGCTTACAGAACCCGGCAGCGGGACAGAAGCGGCACGCGTCCTCGCTGGGGCCGAACGGGGCGTTGTCCCCGAGCGCAAGGAGCGCCGTGGGGATAATGTCGTCCCGCCACTGCACCAGTTCCGCTCGGGTCATGGTCTCCTCAGACAAGTTGTTCATCCGTGGCTGCCAGACGGTGTTCGTCACCTCGTGAATGGTGAGTGGGTCCTCGACCACTGTCTCGAGCGCACCTACCCCGTAGAGCCGAAGTTGACTGTTCCCGATTACAGAGACCCGTAGGCCCGCGCCGTACTTGATGTCGATGACACGGATGCGATCGCTGTACACGATCACAGCATCAGCGGTGCCCCATGAACCAGGGACACCCGTGTCCACGCGGACCTCCAGGTGCAACTGCGCCCCCTCCTCTTCGCCGAGGTACTCCTGGAGCAATGCGATCCAGTCCTCGACGTGGCTGAGTTGGTCCTCGTGCCAGTCACCCTCGGTCTCGAGCGCCCACTCCAGGCGCTCCAGTGCGTACTCCCGGGGTTCCTTACCCAGGAGCCGACGCGACGCCTCGATCTCGCAGAGCGTGTGGAACTGAGTACCCTCCACGGCGTACTTGCTCGACGGCGACTCAGGTACGTCCCGGCACATCCGGATGGATGCTGGGCAAGTCATCCACCGGCTACTCGCGCTGGGACTGAGGATTGCGTGGCCCATATCAGATCAAGTCTTCCAGGTCCTGCTGGACGTACCTCGAGAACTGCATCTCGAGCACCGCCCTCCACTGGTTCCCGTTGGTCTCGAAGAACTCCTTGATCTCGTCACGCGAGGCCAGCCGGTCAAGCCGTGCGCCGTCGTTGATCACGGCGATCTGCTCCCGGTGCGCGTCCGTGAAGTCGTCGCGGATGTAGACGGCCACCTTCACGAGAGCGCCTTGAAGAAGTCGCGGACGTTGTCCTTGTTGAGTTCCCGGACCCGGCTTGCGCCAGCGGCGTCAAGGGCCTCCCGCACCTTCGCGGCCTCACCACCGGCCACCATCTCGGTCGCCTTCTTGACGGCCAGCGCCAGGAGGTCCTCGTCGGACTGCTCTTCGGTGTCGTCCTCTTCGACCGGCTCGTCCTCGACCGGCTCTTCAGCCATCGGCTCGGGAGTCGGCTCGGGCTCCGGCTCGGGCTTGGCCTTCTTCGCAGCGGCCTTCTTCGCAGCGGGCTTGGCCTCCGGCTCGGCCTTCTTCGCTGCAGGAGCGGCCTGCGCCACCTCCGCGGCGACGAGTTCCCCGCCCACGAGCATGCTCAGGATGGAACGGTCCAGGTCGGAAACCGGCTCCGTTGTGTCGATTGAGATGTGCATCATGCCTCCAGGGTGTAGTAATCAACCACGCTCGGTCGAACGTGGGTGTCGTTGCCTTCGTCGTCAACCGGTCCCACGATGAGGGCCGTGCCGAACAGGCGCACATTGGCGTCGAGAATGCGGTTCGCGAACTCGGTCGCGAATGGGTTGAACGGGAGGTCTTTGAGCAGCCCCTCCTCGTTCACGTAGATGGTTGCCACGTTGCCGCCGAACACGCCTTCGATGTAGCCGCCGACGACGGCCTGGAACGAACGGAAGTCGTTCCCGATCTCGATGTGCTGGGCTGTGCCCTCTGTGTCTACGGTGAGTACTCTGATCTGCGTCATCTGGCTTACCTTTCTCGATTCACCGGGGGTCTCCCCGGTGCGTTGCCTTACAACCAAAGCCTAGCGGGTGTGTTATCACTGCACAAGGCTGGGCCTCAATTGGTTTGTCCTAGATGAGCGCGAGTTCCTGTTCGCGGCGCTCGGCGTCTGCGGGCCAGTAGAACCGTTCGGTCGGTTGACCTCGGAACTTGGCTAACTTCTGCCAAGAGACATCCTTCCAACCGTGCTCGCTGCCGGGGATTGCCTTCTCCTTGAGGTAGTTCGGCCCGATCTCGTAGTTCTGTAGGACCTCGTACTCGTACTCCATGAAGAGGGGAAGAGTGGTCTCGTCACGGATCACCGACCTCTGGAGATTGACGTCCTCCGGCCAGTGGTCAAACGCGAACGACGGTGTGGAGAACACGTCCAGGCCGTTCTCGAGCACCGTCGCCATGAGACCGATGTCCTCGCCGGTGACCCCGAAGTGTTCGAGGTTCAGCCGGATACCGTGCTCTTCCATGCGGGCGGTGTTCCAGATCATGGTCTGCCGGGGTGTTGCCCCGCCGTTCCGTGCGTACCGGACACGGTGGTTCTCGATGTCGAACGACATATGACGCTTGATCATGCCGCCGACCACGGCCTTCGGCTCCTCGTCGAAGATCTCCAGTCCCAGCCGCCCGAACGCTGTGATGGATGCCTCCTCCATGTGCGCGAGCGTCCCGAAGAACTCCTCGGCGTCGAGCGCTCCCGCGACTCCGCTGCACAGTTCCCCGATGTTCTTCCCCTGTACCTTCGCCCGCTGGTACATGAACCGGAACTGGAGTACGTCGTCGTCGAGCATGATCACCTCGTCCTGGCCATACTCACGAGCGAGGTCGAACGCACCCCAACGAGCAGCGCCGCAGGAGCCGATCCGCTCAGCGGGTAGCGTCACGATCTGGAGCATGGGGAACGCCTTCTTGTACGCCGCTTCCTGCTCTTCTCGGACCAGTACGTAGATGTCGTCCGTGCGCTCGTAGTTCCGCATCTTCAGCAGGGTGGGTGCGTCCAGTCGGTTGTACGAGATCACCCACATGGGTACCCGGTCGTTCTTGTCGTGGGACTTCACCCACTCCACCATCTCGTTCAGCAGCATCTAATCAGTCTCCTCTAGTTCGATGTCTGGCTCTTCCAATTCCAGGATCAGGGTGTTCGTGGCGAGTTCTCGCTGTTCGTCGTTCAAGTGGAGCACGTCCATCACCCGCTCCAGCGCACGGCTGATCATGTCCAGTTGCCTCACCTCGATCTCGACCCGCGCCTGCTCCATACGATCGGTGTGGTCCAGGCCCATCACGCGGGCACGGCGCTCGGTGATCTTGAGTGCCGTCTCGACGTGCTTCCACGATCCCATCTTGATGCCGTTTTCCAGCGCCCGCATCAGCATCTGCTGGGTTGCCAGTTCCTCCTCGACGAACTGCGAATAGGATTTCTGACGGCTCTGCTGCCACCTGATTCGCACCTGCTCCAGATCACGCTTGATGATGCCCTCACTGACCCCCAGCCTTTCGGCAATCTTCGGGGGGCTGAACCCCATCAGAGTCATTTCGGCGACGAACTCCAGCCTGTCATCGTTCCTAGTCATGCCGCGTACCTCACTTCTCGTTCTCCTACGCGCACTCGCGCCTCTATCTCTGGATGGTGTCGCAACGACGCCCACACAAGGTCAGACCCCTCGGGCCAGTGGTAGATCACCCTCCACTGCACCCACCCCTCCTCGTGTCGTAGCCGCCGCCTCATGGCCGCGAACCGCAGCACGAACCCCTGCCGAGACACACCAATGCTGCCCGCGTAGATATCAGCGAGGGCCTGCCAGCACCGGAAGTTGGGCGGATCCACCCGCTTCTCAGCCACCCGGTACAGGGCTTCCGCGTGCTGACCGGCCCACGCGCACTCGTCGTTGACCGTGAGTAAGAACGGGCCTCGGGCGAGAACGTCGGCGTAGTCGGCCTGGACTGCGAGGGGGCTGCCCACCACCCACTCGGTCTGGAACGCGGTGTGGTCATCCAACCCTATCCGGATCACATCGTCCTTGTCAATCAGTATCATGAGTGCCCCATTCCTGCACCGTCCCGGTGACGGTCATACCGCTGATCGACTGGCCGAGAGTGGAAGCAAGGATCAGGTCGGCGTCGTCCACCATCACCTCCACGGAGAGTTTGCCAAGACGCGCACGCCGCCACTCCTCGAACCCGAAGACCTGTCGATAGTCCAGCGCCGAGAACTGAGCACGGACGTGGTCGGCTTCGCCGATACTCATGCACAGGAGGACACGAGACCAGCCGGGGTACGAGTCTGTTGGCTCTCCTGCGAGAACCCATTGGACCGACTCATAAGTCTTACTCGCCTGACGCCCGCGAACGATTACCCTCACGATCCTTCTCCTGTATCATCTGTGATCTTCACCTTCCGACGGACCCGCTGCCCATGCTCCACTTCCTCGTGTTCTGCATCTTCCATCGCGATGACCGCTTCCCAGACCGGCTCTTCGTACTCGTCGCGATCGCGGTGCGGTGGGCGAATGTTGTGCCACGTCACCCACTCACCTTTATGCCGGAGCAGTACGCCGCGAGCGTTCTTGACCAGTCGGGCCAACTTCTCAGTGCCGACCTCCTCGCGAACCCGCTCGTCCGACCGCTGTGCTGCCTTCTTCCGGAGGAACGAGGACTCGGCCACCACGCGCTCACACTCCAGTTGAGTCCGCTTGCTGGAGGCCAGGATCATGTCGGCGATCTCGACGTGCAGGTCTTCGATGACGGCCGACTCGTGGAGGAAGGCGATGCCCGTTGCCACCTTCAACCTCAAGAGGTTCTGGTGGCCGAACTTGCTGAGTTCACCACCGCTGGAACCCTCCAGGCTGACGCGGTAGTCGTAGTTTTTGAGTTCCTTGACAAGCCACTCGGGGTACTTGACGATCGCGTCCCCGAACTCGAACGTGAGTAAGAAGGCGTCGTTCCAGTCGAGTGACCCCGGCCACACCGGACGCTCGTCCGGGTGTAGCGCGGTCTTCGGGTCAGTGACCGGAACCCAGACGAACCGTTGTGGGGTACCCGCGTCGCGTCCGTCCAACAGGGCACCGGCCCTCGCGGGCTGTACGCCGACCACGAGTTGGAAGTTGTACGTCCCCCCGTGGAGCATCCTCTGCCGCTCCTTGGTCGCGTTGCTACTTCCCGTCGACCCGCCCGTCAGCATGGTCCTGATCTCACCAAGCAGGGTGCTACCCGAGTCGGAGCCAAGCGCCCCGAGTTTGTCGATCTCGTCCACGATGAAGATGCGACGTGGGTCGTCGATCAACTCGTTCTTGGGTGGGTCACCTTTCCACTCTAGGTACGACTGGATCAAGCCTTGCCCGGTGGACGGGTTGCCCTCGATCGAGCGCTGACTGCGCCCCAGCAGAAGTTCGCTGTTCCGGGAGAACGCTGACTTGCCCTGCCCGCTGGACCCGACGAGGGCCACTCCGAGATTGAGCGCGGCTCTGTTGCCCACGGCTCCGTCCTCCACACCCGGAAGGCAGATCTCAGGGTCCACCTCGGCGAGGACACGTGTCAGAGTCACCGCCAACAGCGCCAGCCGATTCCGGCCCATGGAGTCTGCCGCCTGTGCGATGTGCTTGAGCAGTGGGGTCTTGGCCCATAGGTCTGCTTCCTCGACATCTTCGAAGTCTGCCTGCGCTGACCGGGTCGGCGACGTCTCGGGCAGCGCGGGGCCTGACTCATCGGCGTACTGCCGAGCCGACCGCACGCTGGCGTCGAACTCCTGTCGCGAGTAGGCATCGTCAGCGGGCACCTTCTGGGCCGCTACCCACAACGCTTCCAGCACGGTGTCCTCGTCGAGGGCATCCGCCTCCACGAACCGGAACAGCAGTGGGAGCAGGTGGAACACTGCCTCGTTCCTACCGGCGAACTCCTCTCGCTCGTGCAGGTGCTCCACGGCGTCACAGGCTTGGAGCAGGATCTCCAGCGCCCGTTCTCGGTCCTCGCTGGTAGCCTCCAGCGGGCTGTGTGCCCCGCTGCCAGTCGCGGGAGTGGTGGGTGGTGTGTTGGCCTGCGCCTGCGTTGTGGGAGCGTCAGATGGGCTGTGGTGGCCGTCCAGCCACCCGTCCACCGGTAGGTAGGCTGCCCGTGGGTTGGGAGCGGTCCAGAAGTACGTGTCCTGGTCCTGGCTGGACGGAGACCACATGAACCGTTCGGCCTGCGCCGTGGTCACGTCGAACCTCGGACCGACCAACTGGTTCATGACCATCCACGCGAGTTCCTTGTACTCGTTAGGTCCCGTCCCCCGGTCCAGTGGGATGATCAGCCGGTAACGGTGTGCCTCGGGGTGGTGTCTCCACGTTGTGTGGAGTAGGTAAGGCGTGTCGTACAGGACGGTCGCCACGTCGAGGGGGAAGTCCTCGTCAGCGTAGTCCGCGTCCAGCGTCAGGAAGTACCGCTGCTCCACGGTGCGACTGGTACGTCGGCCGTGTTGGAGGGTGCCGCCCACGTAAGGGCGGATCTCCTTGCTCGCGGCGGGCTGGTCTGGCTTCAGCCAGTCGACGAAGGACGACCACGACTTGTCGTTCACCGGTGACCAAGTCGCGGTCGTCCTCGTACGTCCTGTTGACCAACACAATGTCGGGGCATTGGGTGCGAGTTCCGACATCGTGCTCACTTCGCGATGAGGCCCTGGACGTATGCCTTCGCCTCCGAGACGCTGTGGAAGACAACACCCGCATCGTTCTCGACAAGGCCCTTCCCAACAATCACCGAGACTAGGCCGCCACCGCTGGCATGAACAATCGAGTAGAGCGTGCCGTTGTGCTCCGCGCCCTCCATCACCACGGACCCGTCGTACTCCCCGTTGAACCACGGTGCGTCGTCATTGGCGACGAGGTCGAGAATGTTGCCGTCCCCGTCGTCAAACGCCTCCTCGATCAGGCGTCGGTTCCAGCCGCTGATGAGGAGTGGGGGGTGGACCTCCTCGTACGTCTGCTCGAAGATGTCAGGCTTGCACGGGTAGAACTCCCCCTGCACCCCACGGATGATGAAGTCACCGGGAGTGGTGTACATCCGGCCCTCGAGGGTTTGGATCCCAATCATACCCTTGACGGTATCCATACCCTTGGTCTCGTAGTAAGCGCGACCCCCGCCGTCCAGGATCCACTTGACGATGATGAACGCTGCGTCGGGGCCACCCGTGAACTGGACGGCCTCCACCTCGACTGGCTTCTTGCGGTACTTGTTCACGTGAGTTCTCCTTGGTCTTCGAGCAACAGTTCCACAAGAGAGACGCAAAGCGCCGCGACCTGGATGGCCTCGGCGATAGCGTCTTCACGGCGGTGGACCTCGAACAATTCCGCCACCTCCTCGCGAATCAAGTGCATCCATGTGGGTTTCCCGTGGATCTGCACGTAGCCTTCGTAGTCCCAACGGAACACACGCTGCGCTTCCACTGCGGTTGCCGGATGGAACGGGGTCAGCCACGGGTAAGAGGACACGCTACTCCCAAAGCCCAGTTCGATGTCGTCGTTCGTTCCGTACTGTTGGATCTGCCGAGTGCGCTCATCACGGACAAGGTGGAGCACCTCTTCAAGGTGCGGTGTGGTCTCACTCACGATAGTTCTTCCGTCTCGCCGAGCACCATGTTCAGGCAGACCTCGTGGCATTGGATGGTGTTCTTCTGCTCGGTGTTCTCGATCAGTAGTTCTTCGATCTGGTCCTTCTGGTCGAGGAGTTCCTGCCGCTGCCTCGCGGCCCACCCTGTAGCGATGCCAGCGATTACCGCCAGCACGATGCTTGTGATCACCATGGAAAAGCTCTCCTGCTAGGGCCGAGGAGCGCCGAGGCGCCGCAGTCAACACACACTTCGTACATGCCAGTCCGCTCGTCGTCCTCCAGGTAGGTGGAGAGGCACTCGCACGGTAGTGGGATACCCATCTCTTCCAACTCTGAGTTCGTGTACTCGTTCAGGTCTATGGTCTTCACAGCCCTGCCTCCTTCTTCTCGTCGCGGGCCAGGTCGGGGTCCGGGCCGAAGTCATCGGGATCCAGTTCTTCACTACAGTCCATGCAGAACCAGCCGGGGTACAGTTCCCAGCCGAACGGCGGGACGTAATTGCCGGGGTCGTACTCCCGGCTCTCTATGGGGTGCTCGCACTCAGCCATGATCAGTGCGCCGGGTTCACGTCGAAGTCCGGGCCGGACACCACACCGTCGGTGCGATACGATTCGAGGTTGACACCGTTGGCTACGATCTCGGCGGCTTCCTCTTCGTTGCGGGCCGAGACGCGCACCGAGACGGTGACGTCGAACTCGGCGACCCGCGACGGCAGGCCCCACTCCTCGGCGAAGATTTCGTACTCATCGCACCACGACATCTCCTCAGCCTTCTCGAGGCATGCCTCGCCGAACCGCTGCCAGTGGTCGAGGTGGTTGTCGTGCTGATGCTGAAGGTTCTGCTCGGTCATGGCCAACGTGTTGCGGACGCGAACCATACGGTCGATCCAGTCGGGGGTGCCCGGTACCTCCAGCAGCGAGGTCTCGCTGTTGGGGGTGACGTAGTTGTCGAAACTGTTGGGAGCGATAAGGCGCTCCTCGTCCGTCGCGAACAGGACCATCGCGCCGTGGTTGTAGAACGCGTGACGCAGTAGGCCGTGGGTCTTCTGCTCTGTGGTTGCTTCGGTCATTGCCATGCCTTTCTCTTGTGTCGCCGGGGAGGCCCCCCGCCGTGTTGCCTATGGCTAGCCTAGCCGGTGGTTAGTCTTCCCGGTAGCCCCACCATCTATCAGTTGCCCAAGCCGGAGCCATTCGTTGACGGATCGGACGGGAAGGCCAATGACTCCAGCTACGTTGGTCTCGATCTGCGCTCCCTTACTCGCCCACCACCCCTCCATCACGGCCACTCCGTCGCAGTCCAGGATGATCCGGATGTCTTCCTTGAGGAGTTCGCGGTAGTCGCTGCCTGGAACGCCGATCTCCGCAGGGTTGTCGACCGTGTAGCCCACATCCCTGAGACGATCTGCGGCCTCGTGAAACGCCGGGTAGTTGAAGTCCTCATAGCCGGACATCGGCCCAGATACGTACAGTCTCACTGTTTCTTCCCTCTCTCGAGTACCTTCAGCAAGGCGTCTTGCCTGCTGATCCTTCCTTGCACTACGTCCAGCACGTCCTCATCCACGGTGTCGTTGGCGATGAGGTGGTGAACGGCCACCGCTGGCGACGGCTGGCCCTGCCGCACGAGGCGACCCACGCCCTGCGTGTAGTACTCGCTGGACCAATCCAGGCTGTACCAGATCAGGAGGCTACCGCCACGCTGGAGGTTGAGCCCGTGACCAGCGGATCCTGGGTGCGCGATGAGGAGGGGGATGTTGCCCCGGTTCCAGCGGTCGATCGCGTGCGGGGTCTTCACGTCCACCGCGCCGTCCAGGTGTAGGAGCCTGCGCCTGTCCTCGTTGAAGCGGTAGAACACCAGCGCCGGAGCGCCCTGCGCGTCTTCGAGGATGGAGGAGAGCAACTCCATGCGGGTCATGTGGTGATGCGTGATGTCGGCTTCGTCTGACTCCTCCGCACCGATCAACCCGCTGTGATACATGAACCCCGCCGCGATCTGGCTGAGTTTGTTGGTCTTCGCGGCGGCGTGCTCCACGCTGGTCAGGGTCTCCCCCACCTGCGCCACGAAGTTCACGTTCATCTCGTCGTACGCCTTGCGTACTTTCGCCGTCAGGTCGAAGCGGTGGTACACGTCGTTCTTCACGGGGTACTTCACGTTGCTCTGGTCGATCGAGATGCAGAGGTCCTTCACCGCGTTCTGGATGGTCTGCTCGGAGTGCGGGCGTAGCGTCCAGTTGGTGATGATCCCGTTGGGTAGGCGTCCACCCGGTGCGAAGTACTTCGTGCGGTACGCGGTGATCGTGCGCTCGAGCCGTGCGCCCCTGTCCAGGAGGAACACCTGCGGCCAGAGGTCGAGCAGGCTGTTCGGGGTGGGGGTGCCGGTCAAGCCCCAGACGTAGGGCATGTTCTTCACCAGCCGGTTCGCGTGCTTCCACCTATGGCTACCTCGGTTCTTGAAGCCACTGAGTTCGTCGATGATGACGGTGCGGTACTTCGGCTTCTTCCTGCTGACGAGGTCGCCGCCGAAGGTGTCGCGGGTGATGAGGTGCAGGTCTGTGTCCTCTTGGAGTTTCTGCTGCCGCTGCTCGGCGCTACCGCGCACCAGTGAGTAGGTGAGGTCGGGTCTCCACTTGGCAATCTCCTCGGGCCACGTCTCCTCGGTCACCCGCTTCGGCGCGATGACGAGCGCCGGTAGGTGGGCCGAGGTGAGGGCCGAGAGAGTGATGGCCGTCTTGCCGAGGCCGGGGATCAGGAACAACCCGGCCCGAGGGTGCGCGTGAAGGTGGGCAACCGCGTCCCGCTGGTACGGGTGCAGTCGCTCGTCCAGCGGGTGATGTGGGACAGCGGCGACATCCAGCGCTAGTTGCAGCGCATCCAGTGGGTCGATCAGCGGGTCTCGCACGGCGCTCGTGTACTCTCTCACTCGTGAGTCCTGGTCTTGTGCTGGGTCATCCCACGCTTCGAGGTGAAGGTCTTCCCGCAGTGACAGGCGTGTTCCTTGCCCTGCTTCTTCACACTCTCGCTTTCACGGGCGTTGGTGAAGAACGGCCCACCGAGGCACTCGAAGCACAGGTCCATCTCCCACTTCCTCGCACCCACGGTGAAGATCACGGCGTTGGACCCTTCGATGGGTTCTGTGAACTGCTCCTTGCAGTAGTCGCAGCGGATGTTGATGATGACCTCACGCACAGGAACACACCCCTTCGGTGTGCTCGTTGATGTCGTAGTCGCAGTTCATACACACCACGAACGTCATTTGCTCGCCGTCACTGTCCAGGCACTTCGTCCTGACTGTGACGTTGTCGTCTTGTCCACACGATGGGCACCTCATGTCATGTTCCCCACTCTCAGTTCGGCCCGGTCGTCCCGGGTCAGTCGTCCTTCACCGGACCGGAGGTAGCCCAGCGGGTAGATCATGCTGGTCCGGGTGATGTACCCCGACTCGCTCAGGCGCTGCTCCTTCATCGTGGTGCAGCGTTCGCAGCGCAGACGACGGATATACCCGCCAACGGTGCGCTCGGCGGTGTACGGCGTCCACGAGTGCTGGAGGTCACGGCACAGGAGTTGATCGGATGTGGGTTGCCACGGGTAGTTACTCATGGTCGGTGCCACCTCGCCCACTTCCGGGCCTGGGTGAACCCGGCCTCCTCGAGAAGCCGACGTCGCATCACGGACTTTCGTCCGGTCAGCACGTTCAGTGGCGGCGGCTTGTCCAGCAGGAGGTTGATAGCCGTAGGACTCGGGGCCTTGTTCGGCTCTTGACGGAGGCACTCGTTGAACACCCAGATGAACCGGGCCTCCTCCCCACCACGTTGTCGTTTTCGCAGGTGCTCGGGCATGGTGCGTGTCATGTTGTCTCCTCGAATCGGGCCATCGGGTGGAGACCAGTGAGGATGTACTCCGCGACGTCAACCAAGTCGTTGACTTCGAGGGGCTCCCTCCCCTTGAAGGGGCCTTCGATCTTGCGACCGATGAGGGGGGCCGCGTTCTGGAGGGCCTCCAGTCGTGCGATCTGGGCGTCACTCAGGTGTTCTGTCATGCCAGTTCCTTTCTCTCGGTGTGTCCGGTGTGCTTCCGGTGGTTCCCCATCCCAGGGCGGGCTTCCCGCATAGGCAGGTGTGCTCGTTCGCTTCTCCGCGGACCCGCTTCAACTCTGCGTGGGTCCTCTGGTACCGGGCTGAGGCGTAACCCATCAGGTCAACTCCCGTCGGCCGTAGAGGTTAGCGTTCTGTGCGGCTGATTCCCCGGCGCGGGCTGCACCGCTGGACCAGTTGTTCGTTCGCGAGCCAGCCCAGGAACCCCTGACGCCCTGACGCTTGAACTCGTGATTGATGTAGTCGTCCACCTCGACCGCCTTCTCGCGGAGTGCGAGTTCGGTGCTGGCGCTGGCGTTCCCGTCGGTCAGGGCTAGTGTCTCCACCACCTCTTTCTCAGTCTGCCTCACCGCTTCCCTCAGGCGACGGCCCACCTCCAACGCGAAGTTCTGACAGAAGGTGATACGTGCGCTGACACCTGCCGTGCCCGACTCCTTGTGTGTGGGTGACTTGAGGTAGCGGTCGCTCTCCTCGAACATCATGGGTGTGACACGGGTGAGCATGAGTTCCGTGAGGAGGACGTCTTCGGAGAAACCGTAGAACGTCATGTACGTCGACTTCCCGCGGATCGTACACTGCGCCCCGTGTGCTCGGGCGATACTGCTACCCAACTCCACCGCGAGGTTGCGGTACGTGACGGACGGCAGGGCCGTGAGTGAGTAGAGCCCCCCTGTCGTCGGCCGGTCTCGGTCGTCCCCGTTCTCGGCGTCAGCCTGCTTCTTCCGGATGAGCGCGAGGTTGATAGAGTGCTCGGCGGCCAACCCCTCCGCTTTCTCGATGTACGTCCGTCGCTCGGCGTCCGTTCCCGCCTTGTCCGCGTGAGTGAGCAACTTGTTCACCTTGTCGGTGATCCCGTCGGCCTTGTCCGTCATGGTCAGGCCGACCTGCGCGTAGCAGTCGGCCAGCAGTTCGGTGTCCCAGCCGAGCACCCTCAGGCAGTCGATCATGGAGGCACGGAACGCGGGTCCGTGCCCAGCGCCCGGTGACAGGTGGTGCGCGAACTCGTGGATCGCCGTACCCGTGTTCAGCGCCCAGACCCCACCCTTGCTGTACGGAGGGAGGTGGACGGTGGCGGTGCTGGGGTCGTAGTGGGCCTTGAGCGCCCCTTTCCGGGGCTTCACGGTGGGCGGCTTCACGTCGGCCACGTCGTTGTCGCGGCACCGCTCGGCCAGTTCGTAGTAGAACGGCCAGACCTCGTTCCAGTCGCCAAAGCGGATGCGGACCTGTGGTTCCGTCTTCGACCACAGGTCTTCGGCGGCGTAGACCGCTTGCGTCTGGTCGATGGTCATGACTTCTTCTCCTCTTCCAGTGAACACGGGGCACACACTGGCGTCCCGTCGTTGAGTAGAGCAGAGACGTAGCCCTGCTCGCACCGGCACCGGGTCAGGAGGTGAGGCGCGTGGCCGTAGGTCATCACGAAACGTCCACCCATCGCATCGTGGTCTGGAGGAGGTTGTCGTAGTTGCCGGACGTCGCCTCCTTGTGGTACTCCGCGATCTCTTCCTGGCTGACGCCCGCTTTCCGGAGTGCGGAAGCCACCACCCCCATGATCACGTAGGCGTTGCCGTCTACCCCGGTCAACTGGACTTCAACGTCCGGGTACTTGATGTTCATCACAATGCTCCGATCTCTGTCATGGCTTCGACCCACTCGTTCAGGCCCGCGCCGGGATTGTCTTGCTGCCAGTCGCCAGCCTCGGCGATGATGTCGCTGTCGGGCTTGTACCCGAGGTAGTACTCCAGGTCCGCGGCGGTGTTGCTCACAACAGGGCCTCGTCGTACGCGTCGGCCCAGCCGTTGTCGGCCAGCATCTCGAGAGCCGCGTCTTTGGGGGATTCGCCGGCGTCGTACGACGACCAGTAGTCCCAGTCCTCCAGGTCGTCGAAGGAGAGGCGCACGCGGCGCTGGACTACGCGGTTCAGTGCGTGCAGCCAGACCGCGAAGTACACGTCGTCGGTGTGGTACCGCTCCATCAGGGTGCCGCCGTTCTTGCGGACCATCTCTGCGAGCCGCGGTCCCGGGAGGTTGTCGATCCAGGGGTTCGTGGTGGTTGACATGACTTACCTTTCTCTCGTTTCACCAGGGAGGTCCCCCTGGCGCGTTGCCTATGGCTAGCCTAGCCGGTGGCTAGTCGTTCCCGCTACGGCTAGCATCAAGTCTTTTGTCCCACTCACGCACGGCCTCGGGGGAAGAGAGGACGAGGACCTCGAAGCCGAGTTTCCTCAGGCGCGAGTGGATCACAGTCTGGTGAGGTGCGACTGTTCCGGTGGGCGACTTCAACTCAACGAAGATCAGCCGCCCACCGGGGAGGAGAACCATCCTGTCCGGCAGCCCGGAGACCGAGGGGAGGAGCTTGATAGCCCACCCCCCTCTGTCTCGGACCGCGGTGCTGAGCGTCTGCTCAACCCGCTTCTCCTTCATGACACCACCACGTAACCCCCGAGCGACTCACCCGTGTCGGGATCGTCGATGCGCTCGTAGAGCACGGAGCCGATCTGCACTCGTGGTGGTGTCCCGGTCAGGGCTGCCCGCTGTCCGTCGAACGGTCCGCCGAGGAATGCGACTACCTCACCCATCTTGGACTCCTGGTCGGGGCCACAGGGGCACCAGGTTCCAGACGCCGAGGGCCTGCTCGATGTAGCCCCAAGCGCAATCAGCGGCTATACCGTTGTCTAGGTGGACTGACCACTGCCCCGACTGACGGAGGTGAAAGATCATTCCCTCCGCAATGCCGGAGTAGGCGTACCAACCAACCTCGATCGGC
>Ga0209414_1000528_pt1 | contig 18241 bp, 24 predicted proteins | sample LakVidmifraction_4_FD_181154 | JGI IMG/M metagenome (GOLD analysis project Ga0209414, IMG submission 181154) | Hypersaline microbial communities from Lake Vida, Antarctica - Brine Hole Two &gt;0.2 micron (SPAdes) (version 2) | ecosystem: Environmental > Aquatic > Non-marine Saline and Alkaline >... | reverse complement strand
TCATCGGTAACCTCGATAGAAGTGATTAGCGATAGGACGAATACTGGAACGAACGTGTGGAATGCGCTCATAGCTTCCGTTCTCCAGGTCTCCGGTATTCCGAGCCAGACTTCCCGAACCCTATTTCGACGTGCGAGTGAGGTTTTCATAGACTGCTACGTGGCTTATTAAAATCGAAGATATGCTCACCTGTTCGCCTCCAGTTATAGACGTCATTAATGATGTCTCCGGGCTGCCACATCCCCCACTTGTAGTAAGAGAGGTTGTAGCCACCGTAGACGCCCGCATTGATGAGCACTGCCCAGAATCTCCCGGCCGCATCAAGTACCGATTTATTGTTGAACTTCTCAAAGGCTGTCAGCATCTCGCCTGCAAACTTCACCTCGGCTCCGTAATCACGCGGCTTTCCGTAGTGATTGAGGGCGTGTGCGAAAGGTTCGGAACGTACCGCCTCAACTTCTTTCTGCCACTTCTTTGGGAGTTCAGTGACTACGTAGCCCGTGTTAAAGGTATATGCGAGATCAAGCGTGACGTACCCCTTCGTTCTCTCTGCCCAACCAAGTGAGTCAAAGATTATCCAGCTCTTCTCGTTCCAACCGACCAAAAGTACCGCGTGGTTGTCTATGCTCGATGCTCGTTTTGCATTCCCTTTGTAGTAGTCACCTTTTGTACTGACACCAACAAGGATTGGACCACTCGTAAGTAGCGCCGCCTTCAAGACTTCCGGGTTTGGCTGTACGTGGGCAAAGCCCGTGATGGTCGCGCTATCCTTAAAGCCAATTCGCGCTACTTGATCCTTGAGATTGCCGAACCAGTCCTCTAAGAAAATGAAGTCAGGCTTCGGCATGGGCATCTCCGTGTAAGGAATAACGCCCCGCTCCTTCGCGGTATAAAGGTTCCCTCGAAATGTTGATCCTGCCGTTGTCCCGCCCGCACTAAAGAAAAGGTGGGGCTGAGAAAAGGCACGGACATCCCCCTGTTTCTTATAGTGGTATTCAATGAGCGTCGTGGTTGCGAACGACACGCAGAACGGGAAGCCGAACTGACGTTCGTATGGGAGCTCTTCAATAATAAATTTCTCGGGCGAGATCGTCTCGCCTGCTAATATTTCATCGAGCCAGATGTCCCTTGGGTCAAAAGAGTCACTGAGAAGCCCTGGTGTTTTAGGATCGAGCATAGGTATTACTTAAAAAAAGCGATAGCGATTTGAACGACCCCTAACCCCCCAATACCCACGTACGCAATCTTCTGAAGAAACTCGACCTTGGAGGCAAGTGCGTCAACGATGTCCTTGTCAGCCTTTTCTTTAATGTCAGCGTCTTGAATGGTGTGCTTGCTTTCGATGATCTTCAAAGTCTCCGCAACCTGTGCGAGCTGCGAAAGGACTTTGCCCTGAAAAACGCCATCCTCTTTGGCTTTTCTAATCTCCTCCTCAATGTTGAACATTTCGATGTCGGGCATATCTTAAGCGCTGAGTAGAGCTAAGTCTTCTTTAAGGCGCGCTCGATCCTCGTCCGCCTTTGACCAACCCATTTGATAAACTTTGTCGTACGTAGCTTTGCCTGTACTAAAGTGGTAGTGATGCACGATCGCGTCGTCTGAGCGCGTCGCTTGGTCGAGCTTCTTGGCCCTCGCCCAAAGGAGGTTGTCGACGCCAACATGCCAGTAGCGAGTGTCGAAAATCTCACCACCGATCTTTTCAATGAGCTCCCTATGGATGATGAAATGCTCACAGATATTGCCTTCGTCGGCGGACACGACCCCGGTATTGAAGGCCACGAGCTTCTGGCCTGTCTCCTTGGCGTGGTTAAGAGCGAGCATGAGACTTTCGGGCGTGAACTCGATGTCGTTACTTGCAAACACGATCCAATCGCCTTTCGCTGCCTTGTACATCTTGGCAACCTTATTCGGAACCGTGCCTTCACCCTCTTCCACCAAGAGTTCAATGCTTTCTTCTGGGTAGATGAGTTTTTTTACTGACTCGCAAGCACGTTTGAAGCCCTCTGGCCGTCCGAGCTGCGGTAGCATGATCGAAACCATGGGCAAGACTTCGTAGAAGCGTTGATCGTGAAGATACTTTGGATGGTTAGGCATGAAAGATTGTGCTAGAGCAAAATGTCTTGCACTCTCTTCTTTGTCGCCTACATACCAAAAAGCCCAATATAACAGCTCATGGGGAGTATGACGGTAGTGTGCCGAGTCTTCGGCGTAGAACCCCCCTTGAGTGATCGTAAGAGCCGCACTAGCGTAGGTAATGACCCGCTTAGGCTCGTTCTTTCTAAAGTAATACTCGGCTAACCGAATCCAAGCTGTACGCCTGTCCCCGTCAATATTAATAGCCGTATGATAGGCGGTCAAACCGTGGCTGTCTTCGCCGATTGTCAAGAAAGCGTCCCCTCTAAATATAGAAGATTGAGCACGTTCTGCCGGCCATTTTAGCATGAGCATGTGGTGTTCTAGCTCTAAAAGCCCTGAACGGACGCGACCTGCCCATATCATTTCACGCCCGAAATAATGGCTATTCCTGTCGTTCTCTGGATTTTCAAAGCAATCGAGGGCTAGACCTTTTAGGTAACCGCTTCTATCGGTTTCGTGATTTTGCCAATGGCCGAGCTTGATGGTGTGCTCGTCCACATACAGGCGTTTGGCTGCACCCTGTAAAATTTCATGGACGATACCTGCCCAGCTTAAAACTCGACGATCATAAAATTTACAATGGCGAAAAGCTATAGCGGGATTACCGTACTCGTCAAAACTAAAAACAAACTCGTACTCGAATTGTTGAACACCGTCCGCAATCAAAGCGTTGATAGCATTGATATCGAGTGCTATATAAGCCTCATCGCAATCAGGCATGGCAATGACATCATTTGAGGCAAGGGAAGCTGCGTAATTTCGTGAGCTTGAATAGTCAAACAGTGAGTCACTTTTTAGTACAACAGGCTCTTCTCCTTTAATGAGAAATTTAGCGTTGATCGCGTCCGCTTCTATTCCAGTTATTACACGACGGAATCGATCGCCAACTTCCGTCACCTGGACACCGAAACTTCTAGCTACTGCCACGGTAGCGTCCGTTGAGCCTGTATCGACGAGAATGACTTCACCGCCTCGTGCTTGAAAGTCTTTTAATGACTCTAAAAGTCGAGGTAAAGTCTTTGCCTCGTTTCTAGCAATGAGTACGACGGAGAAGTTTGGCTTCATATCTAAATATGACCGACACCGAGAGACATAAGTGCTCCAGCTCCCTGGGCTGTGCGTGCTGGACCGTAGAACTTCCAACCTGTGTTGTTACCTCCATCCGTACTCTGTGCTCCTGCAAAGAACACCGCCCCACCTGTAGCGACGGAATAGGAGAATGACATAAAGTCACAAATGATCGGACCATGAGCACAGGTAAGCGTATGCGTTGAAGCCGTGGTGCTCCCAACCGTCACCAATTTACCGCTCGAGCCGTAAACCCTAAAGCGTACAAAGGTAAAATTCGAGCCTGCTGCGTAAATGATTGAATGTGCGGCTGTACCAGTATCTTGAATTTCTCGCACGATGCCGTTACCCGTAAAGTTTAGCGTAGCTGTACTAGCACCGGGGGCGTAAACGACATCATTGAAAGTCTTATTGCCACTCGCAAATGTCTTTTCGGTAGCGGTGGCATTGGTGATTCTGATCGTTGAATTGGAGGCGTTAATGGTGATATTCGCAGAGGATGTAAAATCCCAAACATTGCCTGTACCAGTTACCGTCCAGGTTGTATTTGTCATCGTCAAAACACGAGTAGCGGCAGTGGTGGAAACTAAACTTAGCGAAGTTACTGCCAAAGAATTAGTATCAAATGTTCCGTTCGTGAGCGTAGCCGTGCCTGTCGTGATAAGAGCGTCAACTAATTGCCAGGTTCCGCCTACACCGCCAAAGCTGAAGGCGTTAGCCAAAGTATTGCCTGTCGTCGTAATCGTCTTCGTGCCACTTGTGGCGTTAAAACTCAAAGCTGAGGTGCTCGTACAGGTTACGCCAGCGGTCATGGTGAAGTTCCCCCCGATAGTCCATAATCCCGTACCAGCGAACGTACCAGCAAAACCTGTTAGATCGAAATTACCCGTAAAAACTGCGTCATTAACACCGTTTGTGATGGTATCCGTCCCGGCCGAGACCTTGAAACTAGCTAGGGTTCCACCGAGGAAAGTAAAGCTTCGAGTCCCTGTACTCCCTGAATAGGTAGCGTCAAGCGTCGAAGTTGCGGAAGTCATGGTCAAGCCAGTAATACTCGTGATCCACACGAGTGCATTGTTACCAAGGAGCGTCCAGGTAGCAGAACCCCTAGAAACGGTACGAGTTAAACCACTATTGGAAACAAACGTGCCCAGCGTAACCGAGAAAGCGTTGGCGTTAAAAGTTCCGTGAGCGACCGTTAGTGCGTTAGTCGCACCGATCGCTAGAGCGTCCTGCATGGTCAAGGTGCCTCCAGGTGCTGCACAGATAACCGAACGGGCGAACGTCTTACCAGCCATGGTTAGGGTGCTAGTGCCTCTACCTGTGAACGTTAATGTTGGCGTGCTGGCTGTTAAAGTCATGCCGGCAATTAAAGTTAAAGAACCATGGATTGAAAAAGCTACTCCAGTGGTAAAGGTTGGCGTGTTGGTAGCTCCCGTCCAGTTAATGCTCGGCGTACGAGGCATATCTTGCGTAATCGTTTGACTGGCTGCGTCGATAGAGCTAGCGTCAAAACTGATCGAATCCTGACCTAGCGGTACTCGTCCAGCTCCTCCCCCGCCTGCTGTCGCAAGAAACCATTTGCTTGCGTCCGACCAGTCGCCTGTGTTCTTAAACCAGTACTGGGCGGCTCCCGTCGTAAAGGTAATGCTACTATTACCTCCATAATCACCTGATCCACCTGAAATCGCGGATAGGTTCCATGAACCTGCCCCAGCCCCAGTAATATCCATGAAGTCTGCATTGGTAACCGTGACGGTAGCAGCAGTCAAAGTCCTAGCCGTGCCGACAACATTAGAGTTAATGAAGAGACGATTAGTAATCGAGTTACCGTTCATCGTGAGCGTGCCTGTGATGGTTTGGTTAGCTCCGAAAGTAAGCGTATCTGTCTTAGTCGCTGTACCAGTCCTTGTTAGGGTTGCGAAGGTGTTGACACCATTAACCGTACAAGCCGTACCGTTTATCTGAAGCTCGTTATAGGTCAAACCACCACCGTTGAAATTGCCTGAGCTCGTTTGCCTGATCGAAGAAGTGCCAGCACTAAAAGTAAGATTAGTGGTAGTCGTAAAGTTCCAACCTGTACCTGCCTGGTTGGTAACATTGATAATACTGGCTCCGAGCGTGAGCGAACGAATGTTTGAGTTGTTGGAGAGAAAACCGCTACAAGTAACAGTCTGCCCGTTAGTGTCGAGAGCACCGTTTGTGAGCGTTACAGCCCGAGAAGCACCTGGAGTTAGTGCACCTGTTAATTGCCAGCCACCACCAACACCATTAAAAGTAACATGTGTGCCCGCACCAAAAGTGAAGTTATTATGAAGAACCGTTTTACCTGTCGCAGTCGCATTGAAGTTAAGCAAGCCCGACCATGATCCGCCTACGGTACTTAATCCTACAAAACTACCATGGCAGTTGATATTGCTTGACCCCTCGAACGACGGATTACCAGCAGCAGGTACGGCGATAGTGAGATCAGCTGTGACCAGTTCCACGTCGAACGTAACCGTATAGGCTCCTGTATGCGAAGCAGAATCGAAAGAAGTATTCTCGGTTGATACAGGAATAGAAGAACCGCCAGCACCACCTGATGTTGCTGACCAGTGCGACGTTTCGCTGATAGAACCCGTACCCCCAACCCAGAAGCGTGCCATATTCGCTAACCTTAGCCGTTATTTAGCTATGTCTAAAAGCTTTTCATCGATAGCCGCTATGTCTGCGACGAGAGCTTCCTTCTGCTGCTCAAGCTCGGCTTTCGTTGGTAAAGGATTTTCCTTAGCGGACTCTACCTGAACGTGCTCTAGCCATTTACTGACTCGAGCAGTTTTAATGGCGTCAATGTCTTCATCTGTGAGCCCCTCGAATTCTGTTGGGCTGTAATAGAGAGCGTCATTAAAATTACCGTCGCTGATACGCACCTGAATCTTCACGTCCGCACGATTTAGATCAGCCATAGATTAAACAACACCGTAAGTAATAATGACACCAATTAATTGAGCTGTCGCTGTAAGGGTATCGCCTGCTTTCGAGGAGTCTCGATAACAATTGAAATGTACAAACTGACTAGCCGCTGGAGTCCCTGCAAGCGTTATCGCCCCTGTAGGACTCGAAATGTGAATTTGACTAGCCGTCGAAGTATTAGCGTCCGTTACTTCTTGAGCTGTTCCTGTTGCCTGATCGAGCGTTATGTCGTTGCCGTAGGCTCGTCCTGAACAGCCCCAGACAACCGAGTTAGTCGAAGTTGATGTAGAAGTCCAAACGAAAGTTGCGGTCACTGTAGAGGCATTCCAGTTCGGCGGCATGAGTATCTCCCACACAACGTTGAGTTGGCTCGAAGAATCTGAAAAATCGAGCGTCTGTAGATTGATCTTATTGGTAGCTAGTTCTGACTTATTCGGTCCCGAAGCTCCGCTCGTAACCGTCGTCCAACCACCTGCACCTGACAAAAAGAACGAAGTCGTAGCACCGCCCCCCGTGTAGCCAGTTGGACCTGTTGGACCAGTAAAGCCAGTGAAGTTACCTGGACCAGTAAAACCCGTTGGACCCGTAGCACCTGTTGGGCCTATTGGACCAGTAAAACCCGTTGGACCCGTAGCACCTGTTGGGCCTATTGGACCAGTAAAACCCGTTGGACCTGTGTAGCCTGTAAAATTACCTGGACCTGTGTAGCCAGTTGGACCCGTTGGACCAGTAAAGCCAGTCGGACCTGTTGCACCTGCTACTCCTCCTGGACCAGTAAAACCAGTCGGACCTGTGTAGCCTGTAAAATTACCTGGACCTGTGTAGCCAGTTGGACCCGTTGGACCGCCTTCTGGACCCGTCGGACCCGTTGGACCGGTAACCGAAGGAGCCTCGGGACCTGTTGGACCCGTATAGCCTGTGTAACCGGTCGGCCCACGGCTCGCGCCTCCTCCGCCGCCGCCAGCTACTACGGGTGATAATTGAAGTCCCATATTAGTTAACTAAGACGAAATAGAAATTGAGTACCCCGTCCTCTGCATCCATACGGATGTAAAGAAAATCACTGTTCGCAAGAGTGATTGCTTGTGTCGTTAGGGCGTCGATCGTAAAGTAAGTCGCCATATCAGCGACTTCAGAGATACGCATATCGACAGTGCATTTCACAACCATCTCCGCGGCGTCCGCAGGGATAGCGAAAATCTTGATACCTGTGGTCATGGGGAACGGTGACGTCTGTGGTGTTGCTGTTGCGTCATACGTCTGAATACCGTTTCCCGTCATGATCGGGATATTGTTGTCGTCCTGTTTCAGGAAGAGATAATTCTTTGGCATAGTAGATTTAGTTAATCAACCCAACCCCCTTAAAGGAGTTGAGGTGAGAACTAAGAAGCGGTAGTGATAGCTGCCCAACCTGTCGAACCATTGGTGTTTACAAACAAGCGTGTAGAGCTGCTTGAACCAGCGGTGTTAATACAAAGCGATCCCTGTGCGCGTACATGCGTTGGCACGTCAGAAGTGACCTCAATAGTCACACCCGTCGAATACAAGCTGATCGGTACACCAGCAGCTACAGCTCCAGCGGTTGCAGGAACGGCAGTAGCACTCTTAAGCGTGGAGCCTCCTGTCAAAGAGCTTGAAACACCAGTCATGGCGCGGCCAAGGACGATGTTGCCCGTAGCGGTGCCGTTTAACGTGATCGTTCCTGTGCCCTTGGCGTTCAGCGTCAAACTCTCATCAGTACCAGAAGAGATTGCAGCCACGGCTACGCCACCGGCGGCGGCAGCACCCACAATAGAGATACCAGTTGCTACCGAAGCAGTAGCTGCATCGATCTTTAGAACTGGGGCAGTTGCACCCTGTCTACCGACAGTAAGCGCGCTTGCTGAAGTGCTCGTAATGGTTGTCGCTCCATTAATCGCGGTGGTATCAGCGACGACGTTGCCAAGAGTGGTATTGCCAGTAGTCGCGAGGTCAGTAAGAGAGATGCCTGCGATGTTTGTCGTTCCTGCAACGGTCAAATCACCACCTAGAACGAGAGAATCTAAATTGGTTGTACCCATAAATTTTTCTAACCCCTTGATATACAGGCCGAAGCTTTCCTTTCACGATGGGTCGTGAAGTCCAACAGGGATGAATAAAGCAAACCGAGGGAGTGGGTATTAGCCACTCCCCGTTACAAACTAGGAACCAGAACCAGTAGAACCAACTGCTCCTACGTAATCGGTAACTCCGAAGACTTCTCGGAAGCGACCCTTGTAGATGTAGTTGTCATTGTTTGAGAGCGTGTAATCAACAAGAGATGTTGAAAGCTCTTCTCGGATGTAGCGGGTAACGCCGTGGTTTCTTGAGAGCAGGAACCAAGCGGTATCAGATCCAGCGGTTACGCCAGAAGCTGCTGAGACAGCAGAACCGAGGTAAGGAGACTGGAACACCATGATCTGGTAGGTCGAACTAAAGACGTTCAAGTCGTTGTTCGCGGTTCCAGAAGCAAGCGCCGAACCTGTGATCTCACAAGCGAGCTTGTAGAGAGCAGAAGGAACGAGAAGGTACGCACCAACCTGACCCATGATGATGCCGTCCTGTGACTTCTGCTGTTGCATCTGCACCATGGCGGTGTTGAGCGACGTAGGAGAAAGAACAGCGTTGGAAGCAACCTGGTTATCAACGTTAGCGCCACTGATCGTGACGTGTGCATCGTCGATGAAAGAGATTCCATCAGCGGTCAACGTGGTCGTGAAGGCACCGCGGTAAATCTCGAAAGCTGCAACTTCGCGGGTAGCACGTGCGCCCATAGCGAACTTACGAACCATTTCAGAGTAGGTACCATGCATGTTGTCATCGAAGAACTCCTTAGAAATCTGGAGGGAGTTAGCGAAGGTAACAGCGACGTAGGTAACCTTGTTATCAACGCGAGGTGAAGCAGAGGCAACTGGCGTCTCTTCTCCCTTAATTGACCAAAGACCACCACCACCTGAAAGCACAGCTTCAATGTGAGCAGCGTTATCGATACCCATCTGCTTGAAGATCTGTGGGGTTACTGCGGTTGCTGTACCAGGAGAACTTGGGAACTCGTATTCCTGTACAAAGATCGCATCAAGCTCAGTTTGTACTACTGTAGGATTTAAAGCGTTTGTTATTGCCATAAAATATTAAGAGAAGATGGAGCCAGACATATGAGCGACCATGTAGACGGTCGCGGAAGCGGCGTCGCCTCCTACAATGCGGAAGGTGCCTGTACCACCAGCAGAAGCGTTCGCAACATCAACGGTGTACACACCAGAGGTCAGATCGAGATAAACGTTGTCGTTCAAGACAGCGAGGATCTCGGCATCAGTGTCGAAAGTCGAAGCGGTCTTGGCCTTACAGGCGTAAACAACACCGAGCACCGGCAAGAGCACGTCCACAACGCCATCAGCGGATGCTGTCTGCGTTGAGAGTGAAGCAGCGATACCTGCGAAGTTTGCGTCTGAAATAATTGGTTTGGCGTCAGCGAGAACGGCTACGTAGTTCGTGCCGGTTCCACCAACACCAACTGGCTCACCTGGGTTAGCGACGGTCGTGTTGGCTTCTGTTCGGAAGCGCATTGAGGGGACGAAGTGCTGTCCGCCTGGGCTGATAATCGAGATGTCTCCAAGAGACATAGAAAGATAAGGTTATTTTTTGATTGAAGAGGCCGCACGCTTGATTTGCTCTTCCGACCAATGACGCTTCTTCATGAATTCCCAGTCGTACGCTGTAAAATTCTTGGACAGATCGTCTTTAGGCGTTGGCTTATCAAGGTTCGTACCAGCTCCCGAATTCGTGGTCGTAAGTTTAGAAATCGCAGCGTGAGCCAGCTCTGTCCTCTCTTTGAGGTACTTCGGCTTGTTCGCGAGGAACTTGGCATCTTCTAGATCTTGTTTGATCGCGAGTCGAGAGAATCCCGTTTTGTTGATTGAGTTGTCATACTTGAAACGAATGAGCTTTCGTTCGGCGGGGTCGCTTGAGATGTCCATGATGGCCTCCTCAATGACGTCCTCGGCATCCTTTTCGCGTTGCGCCATGACAAGCGTGGCCACGTCTTCCTCGACTACCCGATGGATAGATTCTCGGTCGATGAGTCCTTCGTCCTGTACCTGTTGCTTCGCGAGCTTTTCAGCCTTCTTCTTCCTATAAAGAGAGAATTCAGCCTGTTCGAGCCTCTTCTTGCTTTCCTCGTACAACTTCTCGTAATCAATAGCGGGTTCCTGCGGTTGCTCGCTTTGAGCCACCTCGTTTGTTTCATTCAAAGGAGCGTTTGAATCAGTAGTTCCAGCCTCTACTTTCACTTCGTCGTTCTCCATAAAAAATCGCTTTTAGGGCAAGCGCTGCCACAAATCTCGGCTTTAAAAGGTGCGAGCTACCGGTAACTAAAAAACCGCCCATTGCTGGGCGGCTTGATAGCGGTCTCGGTCATTGCACACTGCGACATATGCAAGTACCAAGACAGCTTTTAAGCCGTCCAGGTGTCGCAGTGCCTTATTCAGTTATGAAAGTGTGGAGATCTTTTGCAATATTTGCTCCTCCACGTCAATAGTATATAACACCGCCTTACTAAATACCATATCGTCAATCGTGGCACTTTTGTTGATGAGTTTGTATGTTGCGTCAGCACGCACGGCTTTTGCTATCCGCTCGCGTCCCTGTATGCGGAGAAGCGCTTTCGCGTCACCGATCAGTTCGCGTTCCTCGCCTTCCTTGAGCATGACACCGTTTAGTGAGATGTGCCCCTTCGTCTTTGCCTGATCGATGTAATGGATCTTTATGACTCCCTCAAGTGTTGTTAGGTTGTAGACGTGACGCAAGAGGAAGTTAAAGAGCATGACCTTAAGAGCTTTTAGCATGCTTTTTCTTTTTAGGTTTCTTCTTTGCAAGAGCGAGGATAATGACGGGGTCTATTCCCATATTAGAGGAGTTCAATATCGAGACTTTCGACTGTCCAATCCTTCGTCTTTTCCTTGGTATAGCCCTGAATCTTACTAAAAAGGACACGTGGGAAGGTAATCGCCTCTTGGACACTCAAGCCGCTCAGAATACAAATAGCTTCGTTTAACTTCTCATTTTCAACCGTGAATTTAAGGTCTTCTACCTTTACTTCACGCTCTAAAAGCTGAAAACTCGTAGCAATCACACCTTCAAGGGTACCCAGGAATGCCTCAGCGTCGATCAGGTCACCCTTCGCGACAAGTTCATGAAGCTTCCGAAACTGGAGGCGCTTCTTTTCGATTTCCTCTTTTTCCTCGGGGCTTGGCTCCTTCGGAGGTTCCGGCGCTACTATCGTCTCCCCGCTCACTTCGTTCACTCCATTCAACTGTTCGTCCATAGAATTTGTCTTGTGTAAGTTTGAATAAATGGTTGATAAGATCTTCTCGGTACCAAGGCAACTCGTCCTTGAGATACTCGATCATGTGCTCAATCGAGAACGCTTCATCGAGGTCCTTATTTGATACGCCATCCGAAATCTCTCGCGTTTCACCATTTTGATGGATGATCTCCGTTGGCACGGAACGTCTGATCTGGAACTTGGCACTCAATTGTCTTCGTGCGTCCCGATCAAGGGTGAGCCAATCTCTAACGTCGATGTGTGCTTTCATAGCTTTGAGGTAAAGAGCACTGAGACGACGCCGCACTGCACGCACTTTCTCGCCGGCGACACGCTCCCATCCTTATCAAGGACATCAGTAAACTCTTGGCCGCCGCACTCGGGCTTAATACAGGTTGTTTTGTAATCGGTAGCAGGATGTTGTTCCATAGTTATTTCGCATTAATAGCTTGCTGCATGCCTACCTGTCCTTCGTCCGCGGCAATGGCGCCCATGACGTCCTGACCGCCTGCCTGCGGCGCTCCAGGAGCTCCCGGCATGCCGGGCATCCCCTGCTGCATTTCCTCGGGCTTTTTCATATAACGCTCGGGGTCATCCTTCGTCGTGTCAAAGGCTCCAAAGAGGAGGTCACGGGTTACGGCTTCAACGTTGACGAGTGGGTTCGCAATCGCGAGGCCATAGGCTTCAAGGCTCAAAGCCTTCTTAAGCGCGTCGCTCTTCGGTGTAATAGCTTCTGGCTGGATCGAAAGCTTGAACTTCAGCTTTCTAAAGAGTGTCGGATTCACCTTGTAGATCTGCACGTCGTCATCAAGATCGCGCTCTTCATCATCAATCTCCTGACTCATGTTCATGAGTTCGTCGTCGGTCACCTCATCCGGCAAGCCCATATCAAACTCAATCCGTCTCGTTTTCGTTTTACCGTTAATGGTTTTCTCGGGAAGAATAAACTTTGCGAACTTCATCTTGCCGTTCGTTGAAAGAAGGTCTGTCGCTTCGCCAACCGTTAGGTGCTGCACGATGTCCCCGATGCGGAGTTCACCGAAGTCTTTGACCATGAAGCCGATCATCTTACCGAAGAGTCCAAGCATGACGCGGGCGTTCTGATCGAGCTTACTAATCTCGTAGGCGGTCTGATCCCCTCCTGAAGCCTGTCCCGACTGAAGTACGTCCGCTGAGCTTTCGTTCAGCGAGCCCTCAACCTTCTCAATCAAGTTATAGCCAGCGGTTAGGTTGTTGTTCGTCTGAATAGTCTGGAAAGCAGCCTTGCCGTCCTCGTTTGAAAGCGTGGTCACAACACCCGGCGCAATGATTGTTGAATTGATGTCGTCAGAACCAAAGACAACAGCTGGCGGCATGATCTGGAGGTAGGTGCCGTCAACAACCATGCGGTAAGCCGTGTTTACGACCTCCTCATCGTTTGCCATCTTGAAAGCTAAGCTCTTGTAGTAAAAGAAGCGGCCATCATCAAAGAGCTCGTAGCCACCCTTAACGAATGGATAGAGCTTGTCCTGGCGTGGGTTGGGCTGGTCAACGTGGTCTAAGAGCACGCCGTTTAGAAAAGCGATCTGAAGGTCAGCGGAACGGTTGTAGTAAATGACTTCCTCAACCAAACGCCCTTGGAGACTCTCATCAAACTGCTCGTAGAAAAGATTCTGATCCTCAGCGTAGAGGTACTGGATACCTGGCTTCACGTATTTAAAGTCTGTTCTATCCCCGTACTTCGCTTTGGCAGTTGCGAAATCTAACACCTTGCGCCAAATAAGAAATGGTTGCTTCTGGATGTTGTGCTCATACATGTTCGAGATCCAAAGCTCATCGACGGGAACAAGCGCGTCCTGAAAACCCGAGAAGAGCTCATCAAGTACTTCCTTCACGTCCCATGTACCATCGGCCTTCATGACCTTAATCTCACGGTATCGCTCGGCGAATTCGGTATGAATGACGGCAGCAGGGTTTACAAGAGCCGCAATAACCGAATAGAGGAACGTCTTATCGTAATCAGCCTTATCCGCTACCCACTCCATGATGTCACGCATGACTTGAGCGCCGTCACGATCCTCTTCATCTCTGTCGTTTTGTGCGTAAACCTTAGGGTAAATGATGGAAGCGGTAATGTGGGCGGCAATCGAGATGATCTTGTTCCTAACAATCGGCCTGAATGCCAATGATTTCCAAGCTTCGGCGGGATCTTGGCTACGGGTACCTGGGAACTGGTTATAGCTTGATTGGTCGAGGTTCAGGCGGTCAATGAGCGATTCGAAATTGAACTCGGGGTAGGGCTTGTTTCGGATCTCATCGGCCAAACCAAAATCCTTCAGCACTTCGGCTGTCCTCTCTTTGACGGCGTCAGACGGATCGTATTCCGACTGCTTGTTAAGGATCTTCTGCGTGTTCTTATCGCGATCAAGCGTTAAGCCAATGATCATAAACCGAATGTCGCATGTTTATGTCGCAGATGAATTTGAGTTAAGTGTAGCACGAACAGCTAATATCGAGAACCCCAATCGGATTAATCATAAGATTGATTCGAGCGTGAATTCCAGGTGTCTATAGGAAAACTTGTCCAAGTAGACGTGTATGGAATTAATTTCTGTAGCTTGGCCTGTTTAAGGCATGCCTTAAGTTCAATGAGCTTGTTTTCATACGATAAAATATGCTCACCAAGCGCGAGTATATTCTCTGTAGGCACGCCCCCGTTACTTTGTACCGAATGTATATACGTTCTCAAAAGCTGCTCTCTCCCGTCCTGATGCCACTTTATCTGTCTCTTGTAATAGGCTAAGACTGGGTTTTTTATCATAAAATTACCTTCTATTAGTGAATGGAGAAGTAAACCCGTCTGTTTTCCTACCGTAGGTTTGGTTCTTGTAATCGGGTACAAACACTTTGGCCTCACGCGTGACGTTCCCTTTGTAACCATCAAAGCCGTAACGGACACCGTCCATCGAGTGAGAGTATTGATGCTCAGGCTCGTTTAATATCTTACCGTCCTTATCTGTCTTCCAAAGGTAATTGCGGTATTCCCTAATAACGTTCGTGCTTCTTGCGGTGACCGAGATGCGTTGCTGCTGCACGAACTGGATACCTTGGTTAACGCTCCCGGGGCCTTTGCTCGCTCCCATGATATTGACCCCGTAGGAACGGATCTCATCGATACTCTTAGGTTCCGCACTGTCAGCCATTGTCAGAACTTTGTCCTCACGGGCTAGGACAACGTCAGCTAATTGCTTGTTACTCATCCCCTTCTGGTAGAGGATCTCGTCTAAGATAAACCCGCCGTTGTACTCGTAAATATCAATAATCGCGGTTGGATCGTTCGAGTATCCGAAGTCGAGGCCACGGCGTACTAATCTCGCTTCATGCGGGATAGCCTCAATGATCTGCCAGTCTTTGTAGATCTTGCCCTCCACCTCGCCTAACTGCCCCTCACCGTATACCGTCCACCAACCCTTTCTATTTCGTCTCTGCTCGATTGAACCCACGATCTCCGGACTCAGTGCCTCATTGTCCTTATAGGTCAGGATGATGAGCTCGATATCATCTCTCTGCCCTATTACTTCAGTAAACGCCCAAAACTCATTGGTTGGGTTGTAGTCAATAAAGATGAGGTCTTTCGTACGCACTTCGAGCTGCTCAAAGGCGTCAAAAGTAACGTTGTTCGCCTCATTAATGAACAGTCGATCACGACGAGCGCCACGAAGCTTGTCTCCGTTGTCGCTTGAGAAAAATTCGATCTGTGACCCGGTTTCAAAGGTGTACGTTGAGTCTGTAGCGTTCCAGTTCGCGTCTTTCCAGTAGTGGTGACTCTGCATGATGTTCTTAAAGTCCCTGATAGCGCCACGCTTTAGGTGAGGGATACTTTCGGAAACGATACTGGTCAGTTTCTTCTCCTCATCGGACTGCGAAAGGTGGATGAGCGTTAGGAGAATGGAGATTGTTTTCGACGCCGAAGTACCGCCTTGTACAACGCGGATACGCTTATTCATGGCTGCTACCTTGCGGATAGCTGTAGTGACGGCGAATGGCATTATCGATGGTTCGTATTTTTAGCCTCGAATTCAGTGAGAGCTCCCTGCCATCTGGCGATCCTCCTATCACAGAGGTCTTTGTTTATTTGGCCCGTATTCTCCAAGAGCGGCCTAAGATTCTTCCAATAAGCAAGATTTTCTGAATAGAGCTCTCCTATGTTTTTGTACTGGGGATCCATTTTGGCCATATCTATTCCTTCTTAAACACATCAGCCAATATAGGAGTTGGTAGGTCTTTCCCGTCGGCACCCGTTAGTTCTGCGCGAGTAGCAAAATCTTCCTTCTCTCGGCGCTCTAACCATTCCTTAGCAGGCGTGTATTTATCAGGTCCAAACTTTGTAGGCCTTCCGTCTCTTAGGGCTTCTACCCAGTTTTTCCTAGCTAAAACACTCGGTTCTGCTCTCCAGGCCTGTATTGTTAATCGAAGTTCTTCATCAGCATCGATCCATGTCTGGACAGTACTCTGTGGAACGCCAATGATTTCACAAGCCTTATTGACCGTGTAGTTCAACTGAAAATAGGGCTTAAGAGCTTCGATAACTTTTTCTTTCTCCCAGGGTATTCCTTGTGCCATATGCTATCGCTTATCTTCCTTCTCATGGTTTTCATCTATCCATTCTAAAATGGCATCAACCCACAGGTTTGCTTCTAGATTGGCCAGGACCCAACCCCTGCACTTCAGCTGTCGATCTACGCTTTGCCAGTTCTTCTCGAAGATTTCTGTTATCTTGTCAGATGGTTTTTTTCATATTTTATTCACGATTCGATTCTCGTTATCGTAATCTTTCTGCATCTTGAACCAGAACTCAGGGCTATTGTGAAACTTCTTTGCGAGATACTCCGCAATAGCCCCGTTAATACGGTGCTCACGTATAAGAAGCTCAAGGGGATGCATGGTCTTTGGCTTCATACCAAGCTTACGCTTCAGCTTTCACCTCGACTGTGTCCTCTGGAGTGATGACGCTAATTTGATTAACGGTCTGAGGTACAACCTTCACTTCAAGATGATCTGCATAGGGCTCAAGAAAGGCCTTTAGCTCTTTAACGGTCATATTAGCGACTAGCTTTCTTCACTGCCTTCTTTGCTACCTTCACCGTCTTCTTAGCTGCTTTCTTTACAACTTTCTTGGCTACCTTCTTTGCAACTGGTACCTTAGACTTTGGGCCGGTTGCCTTCTTCAAACCCATAGCCATAGCTTTTCTTGGTGAAACTTTTGATGCTTTCATATACAGTAAGTAAATAAGTGCGTAATTGTGCACTCTCAGCGCTAACAGTAGTCGGCGGAGTTGAAAAAGAACGATAGCTCGGGATCAACCGGTACTCCGCGAATATGCCTGCGACAACATATCTGCGAGGCACTGCCACCACCGTTGGCGCTGAAAGCACATAACTGCGTCTCTAAGAACTCGCGGCGATGATTGCTCGACTACTTTCCATAAAATGGTGAGAACTCGCCAAAATATTGGAAAGTAGCCCTTTTATAAGCCTCGAAAGCTTCTTCCGCCGTATTAAACGTACCGAGATACCTGTCTTTATTATCGAACCCAATTCTTGCACGCCATTTTCCCTTCGTATTACTTCTCATGACACCAGGGAAACCAGATACTCCAACCCTACTAGGGCGACGCCTGTTCCTAGTATTTTGCGCATATGTGTAAAGACGTAAGTTATCTCGACGATTATTGAATCTATTCCCATCAATATGGTCCACGATCTGGCCACCTCGTGCCCCCGTGACAATCCTGTGTAACCATTCTTGAACCCACTTACCGTCTCTTTTAAGACTCCTCACAACATACCCCCGTGTTGTCTCAGACCACTTACTCTTTGAAAGCTCCTCAAATAAATCGTCATCAATCTGAGAAGCAACAAAGTCCTTAGTGCCCCTTCTTCTGACAAGTAAATTAGCCATACTCAGCTGGTGGAACTCGGCCAGAAGTCCTCCCCACATAGTGGCATCTGGCCCTTTTATCCCACTCCGTCTTTTCTAACGCCCGACGATGTACGGGCGAGACCTTTGGTCCTGTCTACCCGTTTGCACTTTCCTCTAGAGGTGTCAAGGAGTTAGTAACAAAAAGACAGCCCGTTAAGGCTGCCTGGCGCATATCGTATCGAGAACCGTCAAGCTTTACTTGTTGGTTCATTTCACTGCTAACATCCTCTTTGCGCGAGCTATCGCTGCTTGTCGGCCTTCCTCTGTGAAGGGGTAGTAAAAACCGTTATCTAAGCGGAAGCGGTCGAATTGGGAGTCTATATTACGGCAACCCAATCGTATCTGCTCTTGTGATGTCGGATCGGGGTAATAGTACACATCTTCATCCTCCGGCACCCACCTTTCAGGATCATAATCCTTTCCGTCACGTTCAACGATGGTGTAGGTGGCTAGCTTGGCTTCGGTAAATATGTATCCAATAGCTTGGTCTTTTCTAGCACCCTTTATATCAGTCCAAAGATGTCCTTTTGCAACCTTCTTACCCAATATCGCTTGCACCTTTGAGAAATTGCCGTGCTTACTCTTAATAATGTCGTCGGTTTGGAATCGCATAAGTTTATATCTTGATGTTTGATCTAAGGCAAACGCTTTGAGTACTGAATCAAGGCGTTGTTAAGCTCTTGTTACGCCGCCTACGCCGCCTTCGTTTGGTTGAGTAGATTTTTGGTCATTAAGAACCAGACCTTTGATTGCCCACATAGCTGATGTCTCAAGCTCTG
>Ga0209414_1000526_pt1 | contig 18265 bp, 34 predicted proteins | sample LakVidmifraction_4_FD_181154 | JGI IMG/M metagenome (GOLD analysis project Ga0209414, IMG submission 181154) | Hypersaline microbial communities from Lake Vida, Antarctica - Brine Hole Two &gt;0.2 micron (SPAdes) (version 2) | ecosystem: Environmental > Aquatic > Non-marine Saline and Alkaline >... | reverse complement strand
CTCCGGCTCTGCTGACGGTGGGGTAAACTTCGGCCTGTCGCAAGGGATAGCAGACTTCACGCGAGTGACGATCTACTACAAAGACAATGATGACTACTCCGACTCTGTTGATATATACCCGCCAGACACCGTCTTTAGCGGAAGTGCCTCGACTGCAACCAAATACCTTCTCTCCGCGGCTGGCGGTGGAGGTACTGGCTATCTAAAGCGTCGAATTATCTACTTCTCCTCAACCGCTTATCTGCGAACACTTCGGACAGAGTATGTGGCCACCGACAGCAAATACTATAGATCGGCCAGCAACCAGATTGTGATCACTCGCATCGTCGGACAATACTAGGGGCGTGAGACCCTCGTTCCGGTACACTGACCACACCGACGCAAGGAGAGCACCGTGGAACTGAATGTCACTACCGAGACGCGGAAGGACATCTCGACCGCGGCGGAGAACTCGACGTTCTCGGCCCGCCTGTTCGAGGGCGTTGTCACGATCAACGTGTCGGGTCTCTCTACGCCAAGCTCCACCATCACTTTGACCCTTGACGCGCTTTCTGACTTGGCGCAATTCACGGCGCTGGTAAACGCAGAGCTGTCCACCTGAGCTTTCGGCGTCGCCGAGGTTTCTGGAAACCGGCCGAGCGCCTGGCCCGTTGACCAAGCAAATTCACCCTAGAATGAGTGCCGACACACAAGAAAGGTGTACCCATTGCCTCGTGCAGCGTTTCGCAAAATCGGCATAAGGACTAGCGACTTCTTCACGTCGCAGTTTTTGCGCATCGAAGAACCGCGCATCGTGCGCATCTTCTACTTTGCAATCTACGTCACGCTTCTCGTCGGCGGCCTGTTCTACATCAATGAGCCCCAAGGCGCGGCGTACGAGGCTCTGGGCGACGGGCTCATCTCTATGAGTCTTGGCTTGTCTGTCGTTCTAGGAGGGCTCCTCGGAGCCCTTGCCGTACTGCTCGGCATCTGGTGGGTGGAGCGACTGGGGATCATCTCTTCGGCTTCCGGGCTTCTCATGTTTCTCATTGCTCTCGGGGCCATTGGCGCCAGCCAGATTAGTGCGGCAATCATCGTTGCCCTCATCTTGACCCTTTGCCTTCGGTGGCTAGAGGTACGGAAGTATCAACGGGCTCCTGGCCGTTAGTCTGGAGATCATGTTGGAGAACACGACCGCGCAAGCTCTGGCGATCGTTATTACCGCGCTCGGCGGCCCCGCCCTCCTCATTTCCTTCGGCCGGAGCATCTTCAAGTGGTGGAGCGGTCGCTCTGGTCGCGAGCGCAAGCACAACAAAGACATCATCAACGACTTGCGTAATACCGAAGATCGTGCCGACGAAGAGGCTATTATCAAGCGCAAGGCTCTGGAGTACGCCTCGGAGCTTCGACGCCAGCTCGTGGAAGCGGGCTTGGAGCCCCTTCCGTGGCCGACGCACATCAACAGGCGCCCTCGGCGCACTGGCGAGACAGACTCGCCTGAATAGATAGACGGGACACTCATGAGCCTCCTCCGCCCCACCCTTCAGGGCCGCGCCGGGTTTGACCCCAAGCGCTTTGGCCCCGGCGTCAACGCTCCTTTCGGGCGCTCGTCTGACTATCCGGGCTACCACAACGGCCAGGACTACTTCTGGCTGGGCGCGGCGTCGGCTCGTCGGCTGAACATCTCCACTGCGGCGTCGCTGAACGTCTATCCGGTCAAGAGCGGCAAGCTCTACCGGATCGACTCGAGCTCCCTGGGCCTGGGCCTGTGGCAACAGCTCGACTCCAGGACCCGAATCTACTACTGGCACCTGCGGTCTCGCGTTTCCACCGGCACCTACTCAACCGCTCGGGCGATCGGCGTCATGGGGCACACGGGCTCGGCGGCAGGGAACGACAACCACCTCCACCTGGAGGTGCGAGTTTCTCCCTACGGTTCCAGGAACCGCGTCAACCCGGAACCGTTTTTCAAGTCCCTGAGTACGGCGCAAAGGGCCCGCTACAAGAAGATCGCCGCCTTCCTGAACCCGCACGCCGTCAACGTGGGGCTCCCCAAGACGACGACCGCTTACGACGGCGAGCCCGGCAAGAACTACTGGAAGCTCGTGCAGGCCGTGGCCCGCGCATGGGGCTTCTACGGTGGAGCCGTCGACGGCATCCCTGGCAACCTGACCTACGCGGCAGAGGGGCGGCTCTGGGGCGACTACGTCAACAAGCCGAAGCCGGTATTGCCGCCGGAGCCCGCTCCAGAGCCAGAGCCAGAGCCGATTGTCATCGTGATTGATCCTCCCGCTGACGCGGAGCCGGAGCCGATTATCGACTTGATCGACCCTCCCCCCGCGTCTCCCGCGCAAGGCTTCCCCGACCCGCCGCTACAGGACCCCAAGGACCCCAAGGGCGCTGGGTGGATCGTGGCTGGCGTTCTGGCGTTGCTGATTAGCTTCGCGACGTTCTTCGGCTTCAACATCACCTAGAATCACCCAACCAACAACAGAACAACAGGAGGTACATCATGTTTCGCAAGTACGCGGCGGTGCTATTGCCCGCCATCATCTTCCTTCTGGGAGGTGTCCAGACGGCGCTCGCCGACGGGGTTATCGACCGGGTCGAGGCGGGGCAGTTGATCGTCCTCGTTGGCGGCGCGATCGCCACGTTCTTCTTGCCACTGGCTAAAGGGGCCTGGGCCGGTGCCCTCAAGGTAGGTTCCGCGGTCCTCGTGGCTGGCGGGGCGCTGGTGATCCCTCTGGTGTTTGGCTTCTCGGCGGAGGCGTTGGTCATCTTCGCTCTCGCGGTCTTGAGCGCCGTGGCCACGGAGATTGGCGTCGAGTCACGCATTGAAGCGACCGCGTGATGGGCACCGACCCGGACTACGAAGTGCCGATCGACCCGATGGACGAACTCCAGTGCGAGAGTTGCTCCTAAGGTAAGCTGGAGCCCTAGGATGCGCGCACGAAGAAGCCCCCAAGCGAACTAACGCTTGGGGGCTTCTCTGTTTCTGGAAACCTAGCCTTGCGGTTCCCAAGTGTGCTTCCCTCTGTGGCCTGGAAGGTGCGCGCACCCTCTCACCCCGCAGAGCGCTGGCGGGGTCGGCCACTTTGACTTCCCGCACTTGCACTCCAAGATTCCACTGAGGCTCATCCAGAAGTCACACTCATGCGTGTTCATCTGACAATCACCTCTCCCACCGCCATTAGTCCGACGAGTATCCCACCCATCGCCATCATCGTCCACCATGTGCGCCAGGTCATCGAGGGGACCTTGGTGGGTAGTTCCCCAACCGCTTCATGGTTCTCACCCAGGCCTCGTAGTACAGGCGGTGAACCGGCTGGAGGCCCTCTCGAGCCGAGTATTGCATCCGAGGCGGTCGCGCCCACCCGTACATGCGGGCATCCAGAACGCCGCGCCTGATCTTGCGCGCTGATCTCTTGTTCATCACTCTCCTCTTTTTCATGGCTCTCCAGGCCCACCGAACAGCTCGACGAGCGTCGGGCGATGCTTCTTGCGCCGTAGGTATGCCACTGCATGGAGGGTGGCGCTGATAGCGTCGTCGGCGTTCGGGCGTCCGACATCCTGGCCAGTGAGGTGCATGTCCTGGGCCTTCAGGAAGTCCCGCGAGAGCTTCTTCTTCTGGGGCAACGTGAGTCCGCTGTCGCCCATGAAGTACTGCTGGCTGGGCTCTGCCCACTCGATGAAGGGCTCGAAGTAGCGCGAGATTAGAGAGCCCTCACCGCGGAGCGACTCGACGCTCTTTCGGGTGTGGCTGAACATCTCGTTCGGGCGAGGCGTGAAGCGTTCGACCACGAGCACGTCGAGCCGGTGTCCTCTGATCTCCATGAAGCCATTCTGGCCCGGCTCGATCACCCTGATCTGCTCCTTGTCTAGAAACGCCGCAAGGCCCGCCGCGCCATAGGGGAACTGGTAGACCCCCTCTACGATGATCGGTTGCTCCTCGCCCCAGGAGAACAGGCAAGCACCCGTCTCTAGGCCGGGGTCGATGCTCAGGCCCAACATCACTTCTCCTCTCTCTTCGCGTCCCGCACAATGAGCCACTGCGCGGCCGTCATTCCGCCGTACGGCGTCCAAACCTCCTGGAGGCCCTCCGGCTCGGCCTCGGCCAGCCGACGCGCTAGGCGGTCGCTGAAAGCTCGCCAGGCACGCGACTCGTTGGTGCTGGAGGGTCCTGCGATCTCCTTCGGAGCCATCTTGACCAGCCTGGCCTTCGCGTAGCGCCTCAGCCTACCCACGGACCCGAGCCAGGCGGGGTCGGCCTCGTCGCGATCGACTGCCCTTGCGACCTGCACGTCCAGACTCTCGATCATCGTGGAGAGGCCGCTTCTTGTCCGCTCCTCTAGCGCGGGGTCCAGCAAGGTCGCCCACTCGCGATCGTCTCGGAGTCTATTCTTGACCTGGTCGACGTAGTCGCGCGTCGACAGGGCCGCAAGCTCGGCCACGGTCAGCTCAGGCATGTGGTGATCTCTTCCATCGTTTTCGTGATCTGGGTCAGGGTCTTCGCCCTGCTGTTCAGGGATGCCGATCCTACGGTGGCGAAGTCGAACGCTCCGTCGTACCAGACGGCGTGGGCGGCGAAGTCGCTCAGGTTGGTGGCCGTGATGAAGACGCATGTCATCTCGTACCCCTCGGCCTTCAGCTCTCCGACGTTGTGCGCCCGCGTCTTGGAGGCGTAGTAGGTGGGCTCGACGTAGGTGATCGTCGACTGGACGCGCACCACAAGGTCGTGGGAGTGTGCCAGTTTCAGAAACCGCTTGATCGAAGGCGCGGAGAGGTCGAAGCGCTCGGGCTCAACGCCTCGCACATGGCCTAGTCCATAGTTGCTCATTGGAAGAACACCCCTTCTCTGGCTATGGTTTCGTGGACCTCTCGCAACGAGACCCCACCACCGAGGGTGGTGCTGATCTGGTCTCGGACCGTCACCAGCTCGATGCCGTTGCCAGTGATGATGTTGACGGCGTCCGCGATCCGGTCGGGGTGCGAGACCACGAGGGCGTCGGCCACGAACGGAGGCGGCTTGCGGATAGCCAGGATGGGCCCAGGGCCGCTCGGGAGGGCCTCGATGGGGGTGATGTCGGGGATCGCGGCAAGGGCCGCAGAGACCTTGGCGTGCATGGGCCAGGGGTGGACTGGGACGATCTTCTTCATGAGTCAATTCCCTTCGCTACTTGATAGACATCGCCCGCTCGAAGGAGCCATCCCTCTTCCGTGAGCTGGCGGAGCATCCTCTCCGCTGACTCGTTCGGACGAAAGGCGCGCATGACCGCCGAGCGCTGAATCCAGGGGTCCTTGCCAATCTGCTTCACGGCGTTGCGCTTGATCCAGACCAGGCACTTCTCCACCTCGCGATCGAACGACTCCTTGCCGGTCTCCTGGATGGCTAGGACCATGCTTCGGTGCCAGGGGCCAGCAAAGGAGAGCGCTATCAGCGCGTGGCGCATGGTGACCTTCTCCGAGGCCTCCGTCAGCGCCACGATGGTCGCGCACTTCATGATCGAGGTCAGGAAGCGACCGTTTGCCGGGACGAAGATGGTGTCATGGAGCGGCGACTTCTTGGTGGCCTTGTCGATCTGCTCGGCGAACCCGCTCATACGCCTGAGCGCATCCGTGTCCCACATGACAATGCGACCAGGACCCCACTTGGTCTCCTGTAAGGCGCCAACGCGCTTGAACTCCCGAGCCCAGGCCTCCATCGTCGCCGTGTAGCTGGACGAACTCGACTCCAGCGTGATCTCGAAGTCACCCGACTTGCGCGGGTGCCCGAAGCCCCAAAGGAACCGATAGAAGAAGCCCGAGCGCCAGTTGTCGATGTTGATAGCGTCCAGGCTCATGTCGGCGATCCCGGTGAAGTAGGTCGTGAGCAATGACTTGGCGCGCTTGCCACTGATCTCCTTGTCGTTCATCGTGTTCTTCGGCGGCACCTGACCGCCGTAGTAGTCGCTGAGGTCGGCCAGGATTGAGCCCTGCCAGTGTGAGGACTGGAGGTCCTGGAAGAAGCCCTGGACCTCGTCGCTGTAGACCAGGCTCGGCTCGCCGTCGCGGAGGATCAGGGTTCGGTGTAGCGACAGGGCCGAGACTTTCTTGGTGTCGCCGACGATCGGGGAGTACTCGGTGCCGAAGTAGGCGTCGATCATTTCCTGGCCGAAGCCCCACGCCTCGCTCTTGCCTGACGAAGAATCTCCCAAGATGTTGAGGTACAGGTTGCAGTCGGTCGGCTTGTGACCCTGGAGCGGCACCTTGCCCCACTGCGACGCGATGGTCGACAGCACGGCCCACATGGCGCCGGTGTGGTACGGGGCGTTGAAGTGCTTCAGCCGGGTCTTTACCCAGTCGAGATACTCCTGCCCCCACCATTCATAGGAAGCCACGAGTGTCTTCTCCTTCTTGCTGAGAAAAGTGAAGGCCTCGGCGTCGCGAGAGAGCCGCGTCATGAGATTGGCCAGCTCGTCCTCGTCGCTCTCCTTTTCTTCGCCACCCTCCTCGTCTTCGGCCGGAGCCGTTTCGGCCTCCATGAGCTCGTGGTACTCAGGCTCGCCGTCGCCGAACCAGGCCGACTCTACGGTGACCTTCGAGTTCTTGAACGAGCGTGAGCCGGTGACGATGCCCAAGGCGACCGACGGCGGCAACTGCGCCTTAGCGCACGCCTCGAACATGGCCTTTCTGGCACGAGCCAGGTCGAGTTCGCTGGCGGTTTCTGAAACCTTCCGCTCCATCGACTTGAGCCGGTCGGCGACGCCCGTCTCGGACGCCTTGGCCATCGCCTTCACGAGCGAGGTCATCGCGGGGACCGGGCGCTGTACCCTGCCTCCCTTGTTGATCGCACCGCTGAGGGCGAGATCGAAGTCGCGCCGATACTTGGGGGTGTCGTACTCCCCGCGGAGCCATGCTTCGCGAATCTTCTTGATCGCGCCCCGAACGCCAGTCTCTCGCTCGGAGCCGAGCCGCACTGCGCTCCAGGCCAGGTCCACCATCTCGTTGTGGCCGAAGTCGCCCACCGGGATTCGTGCCAGCAGATCGCGCACTCGAGAGGAGGGCAGAACGTCGTCGGGGATGCTGTCCAGCCACTCGGCGGTGCCCCCTGAGAACCCTTCTCCCGTGAACTCTGTCTCGATCTCGACCGGCTTCACCATCCACGCGGGGATGTTCGCGCTGAAGGCGTCACGGCTCTCAGGCACATCGTCGCCCCACCACACGGCGTAGGAGCCGCCAGCCCGGATGTCAACGCCCTCCAGGCCGTCGTGGTCCTCAGAGAGCGTGAGGTCGATGCGGTTGGTCTGGAAGACGCGGTGCTGTCCGCCGGACTTGGTCGCGTAGGCCTGAGTGTCGCCGATGTCAGCATCGAGCCCGCGCGACTTGATCGAGTGGAAGCCGTTCTTGCCGTTCTTCTTCCCGCGGTCAATGTCGCAGACAAAGAGGCCGGAGCCTCCTGCCCAGTACCCGACTGCCGTTTTCCCTTCGGGGTAGTCGAGTGAGAACCAGGTGGCGATCAGCTCGTAGTCGTCGTCAGTCGCGTCGTAGAAGCCGCGCCCACCATTCGACTTCGGAATCAGCGGCCTGCCGGTCTTGCGGTCAACTGGGAATACCTTGACGCCAATCCGGGCGAGAGAAAGGGCCTTGTCGAGGTTGTCCATCACTCGGCGGAAGCGTCGCTGATTACCTGGCGGAAGCCGTCTCGAACCTCCGTCTTGTGCTCCTTGGCCCAGCGCGCGACCGGGTGGTCCCAGGTCATCCCTCCAGTCTCCTTCGACTCGTGCGCCATGATTTCTCCCGTTGCTGGGTGCTCATAGAGCGTGCAGTGATTGGCTCGAATGAAGGGGGTGCCTTCGCGGGCGTTCTTCTCGATCTTCTTGAACCAGGGGTCGTAGGGGTCGAGCTCGAGCCGCACGGCGGGGACTCGCATTTCGTCGTTACCCAGCGCGTCACCTTCGACCAGGAGAAGGCCGCCCTCCAGGATGGTAAAGGAAGGCTCGGCGATCCGGCGAGTTCCCTCAAGGATGCTCTCCACGTTGATCGGGGACGGGAACGCAACCTCGGAGTCGAGCCCCCCATCATCTTCGCGGGTGTTGCGCTGGTAGCCGGTTCGGCTACCGAGCCTGCCGTCAGCGCGCAAGTCACGGAGGAGGGCGTGGACGGCACCGTCGTAGCGGTTTCCGAAACCGTCGAGGGCGATGCGCCGGATCGGCACTCCGCCGTCGTATGCCGCGATCAGCGATTCGTCGAGAGCCGACTCGTGCTCCGCCACTTCTGATTCCAGTTCGATCCTGATGCGGGCCTCGGCCTCGTCCACCCGGCGCTCGGCCTCGGTCTGGATTCGCTTGCGAGCCTCCGCCGTCCGCCGCTGTAGCTCACCAGCGCGGGTCCTTCGAGCCACGGAGAGTATTTGGTGAGCCGCCTTGACTATGCCGACAAGTTCTTGCTTGTGCCTGTCGAGGGGCCGTCGCGATTGGGTCTGAGACATAAAAAGCGCCTTCCGTATAGTCGGCCAACCTCGGCCGGGAGTCTTTCGATAGTAGTAGAAAGAGGAGGCTTGCGGCGTTTCTAAAACGCTACAAGCCTCCTCTCTTGATGCTAGGTGTTGCTGGTTGCTACGGCGAGACTAGCCCCAGGGGTCGTCGTCATCGTCGCTGGACGACTCGGCGCTTTCGCCCTTGTCGTCGGCGGACGCGGAGAACTCGTCCTTGGCAGTCTTGCTCGGCGTGGTGACGCCGAACTCGTCGCGAGCACTGTCGAGAGTGACGACGTTGCCGAGGGGCTCGCCGTTCTCCATCGACATGACGCTCGTGATGCCGCACGCGACCCCACGGTTGCCGTTCTTGTCGTAGGGGTAGAACTGGATCGACACCCGCGCGTTGACGCCGGAGTAGATCACGCTGGCAGAGTCGGTAGGCTCGCCGTTCTTGTCCATCAGGATCGGCCTCTCCTTGCCACCCATCGGACCCTTTGCGTTGATGAAGAAGTTGCCCGCGTAGTTCTCGTCGTCGGCGCGGTCTTCGTCGCCGTCTCGGAGCGGGTTCTTCAGGTTCGAGGGACGCTTTCCGCCCCACTTCTTCGCAACGCCGTCCGCCAGCGCTTCCTTGATCGCCGCCTTGATCGCGTCGATCGTCTCCTTATCCTTCTTCGGAATGAGGATTGCGCTGGAGTACGTCAGCACGTCCGGCTTCTCGTCGTCCTGAGCGCGGGGGGCGATCAGGTTGACGTACGAGAGACGAACCGTGGACTTCGTAATTACTTTCGCCATGATGGCTTCTCCTGTTTTCTGTGTGTCTGTTTCTCTGTTTCCCCGGATGGGGCCTTCTCACTATAGCACCTTGTGGCGCCATGTGAAGTCCTATTTGTCGAAGTCCGACTTGGCCTCCTTGTGGGCGTCAATCGCAGGGCGCGGATCGGTGCTGGGGACTAGCGCCGGGGCGCCCGGAGGCTTGACCACGATATGACTGGCGGTCCTGGTGAAGTTAGTTTTGCCAATGACCTTCTCCATCTGCGCGACGCTCTTCAAGCTCGGCTCGCTATACATGAGGGTTTCGGAAACTCCAGCAGCCTTGAGATGCTCGGCCACGACCTCGTCCTCGGCTTTCCACTTACGGAGCGCCCGACCGCGCACCAGCTTGTACCCCTCGATCTCCTCGTCACGGTCGCGCACGGACTCCAGCGCGTACCTCTTGAGGTCGTTGGCCCACTGGAGCCAGCCGTCGATGTCCGGCAGGATGCGAGCCACCTCCTCCATCGTCATGAGGCGTTCTTCGAGGCGCGGGTCTGGGGTGGACATGAAGTCTCTCCTTGCGATCAGTACGTTCTCGGCGGCACGGGCGCGGCACGTCGCGCTCGCCTTGCAGAAGCGGCAAGCCTTCTCTGACGGCTTGAGCTCGCCCTCGCCCTCCCAGGCGAGCTTTGCGGCAGGGGCCACGACATTCTCGGCCCAGTCGATAAGGCTCTTGACGGTCTCCGAGTCCTCGCTGATGCTGTTCAGCCTCGGCTGGACGATCGCCCACTCGACGTTGGCGACCGCGCCGGGCTCGCTGAACTTGATCAGACCACCGAGGGCGTAGAGGCGGGCCTGCGAGTTGTTCACGGCGCTGACCGGAACGCCCTTGCCGAACTTGAGGTCGATACTCTTGATCGTCGCGGTGTTGGGGGAGTAGATCAGCACGTCGGACGTGCCGAAGCCGCCCCGCGCGTACTTGGAGTAGTCCACGCGCTCCTCGACGAACACCTCGCCACCGAGGCGGCTGGCCTCGCTCATGACGTAGTCGACGTAGGCGTCCAGGGCATCCCACTCCGCGGCAGTCCAGTCTTCGATGTGCTCGGCGTTGAGGAGCTTTACCGCGGCGAACCCCTCCTTGTATTCGGCCTTCGTGATCTGCTTCAAGAGCCAGCGGAGTCGAATCTCGGCGAAGGCGTGAGCCGCGCTCCCCTCCTGGCTCGCGGCGCTGGAGCGGTCGGGAAGGGCTTCTTCAATCCGCGCGCTCGGGGTGCAGGTCAACCAGCGGTCGGCCGACGAAGCGCTGAGGATCGCGTGCTCTCGCGTGACGATCTCGACCTCGACCGGGCGGCTCATGCTGTCATCTCGCTTGCTGTCATCTCGCTTGCGCCGGGAACGGCGATCTTGGTGATGGTGTCGAACGGGGGCTCAAGGACTGGCTCGCCGTTGAGAACCCAGCCCGACGGCCACAGCTCGTATGTCTGATTCGAGGAGTCGGTCAGCTTCGTGCCGAGCACGCCACCCTCGGTGACTTCGAGCACGGCGTCGGTGGTGAACATCATCTGCGACCGCAGAATCTCGCCACCAAGGGCTCTGGCCGCAACGCGGAGCCGAGCCTTCTGCTCGGCGGTGCTCGCGTCACTTCGGATGGTGGCACCCGACTGGGTGAGGATTTCAATCATGATACTTTGTCCCTTCGATATGAGGATATAAGTGCTATAGATACATAATAGGTGCTACTGGGGGGTGTGTCAATCTTTGCCACGCTCTTTGCCACGCACTTTGCCACGGTCGCTCTGGTAGGCGGTTTCGGAAACCATTGGGAGGCCGCGGCGCCACGAGTATCCGCCGTAGACCATGTTATCCGCGTAGACCGACTCGGAGAAGCCGAGGGGCTCGCAGAGGGCCAGTACTGGACACTCATTGTCGGTGCCCCTGCCGCAGAGTGCCGCCGCCTCTTCGGGCGATTGACGCACTTCGACGAACGGCGCCGGGCGATCCTTGCATGGGGTTTTTTCTCCCTTTTCGCTCAGCTTGTCGAGCGCTTCACGCATGGCGAGACGAGCCGCCGGAATGGAATCTGGTCGTCTCACCATGCGTGAAAGGCTATCTTCTCTTAGGCGTCGGCCTGGATGGCCTTGGCGAACAGGACCGACGCGAGCGCCTTGCTGACCAGGACGAAGAAGACCGTGATCGTTATGCGAATAGCGACACCAACCCACATCTCAATGTCCAGCCAGTCGAAGCTGTAGAGGTCGATGACGTGGTAGACGGAGAGCGCCACCGCCGCGCCCGAGGCGGCAATCATGCCCACGAACCACCGGGTCGCCTTGGGGGGCTTCCCGTCGTGTCCGATCCTCGATCCTTCCACGTAGTAGACGAGCATGAAGACCAGGATCGCCACCTCGATTGCACCGAAGAGGAGATAGCCGAACTCGGGGGTGATGAAGCGCGCGGCGGCTGACGCCCCAATCGTGCCATCAGCCGTGAGGATCGCCGTGGCGATGAACATGATTGCTCCCAGGGCGATCAAGAGCCACAGCGTGGGTGACTGGTCGATCTGGAACTGCGGGGCTCGCCGCTCCTCCTGCTTCGTATACAGAGCGTCCACTCGTTTCTGCTGTTCCTCCTTCCGCCTCTGGATGTTGTGCAGGACGGTGAGTTGAGCGCGCTGTGCCGCGATGTCAATCTCGGTCTGCTCGACGGAGAAGTTGCGCTTGGCGCGCTTGATCTTCTCCTCCGGCGTCTTGCCGTTGCCGCGGCTCCCCTTGGGGCGACCAGGTCGGCCGTCGCTGATGGCGATCGTCATATCTTCGTTTTCCTGTTCTGTGAGATGGGGCTGGCTGTCGGCCTTAGTAGGGGGCTTCGCTGTCGAAGATGTCGATGTCGTCGTCGTCGGGCTCGCCGGAGGGTAGATGAGTAGCACTGCGCACCTCTCCTCTCATGCCCGGGCCGCGGTACTCATTGGCCTCGATGGGCTTGCCAGCGTCTCGCGCCTTCCAACCCGCTTGCCACGCGAGAGCCGTGGACTCCATTTCCACGTTGAAGGCCTGAACGCTGATGTCCGTCGAGGTGGTGAGCCGGTGCTGACGCCACGCCTCGTACTCGGCGAACTCTTCAGGGTCGAGCACTGTAGCGGCCCCACAGATCGGTACGGCGCGGGCCGTAGGGAACCTCGGGCTCCTCGGGCCGCTTGACGCGGAACTCGAAGTGCTTGAGCTCTTCGCCCCGGAAGGCCTTGTTCCGGCCGGTGCGAAGCTGTTGGGCAGTGGAGGATGCCACGTCCTCCGCGACGAGGCCCCACTTGCCCTCGTTTTCCATGAGCTCCTGCTTGGCCGAGGCCCAGTCGATCGGCTCCGGTCGGTAAGTTCGGCTCTGGGGAAGGTCATCCATGAACTTCATGTGTTGTCACTCCTTGGTTGGTAGTAGTTCGTGTGTCTTTGCAGTGTAGTGGTTTCTGAAACCTCATGCCCATCACTGCCCCCGTATCGCTTTGGTCATGCACTCGGGACAGAGCTCGCCGTCGGAGCCGGAGTACCAACCGAAGGGCTGGCCAGTGACGACCTGCATTGGCGAGTAGTCATAAGCGTCCATGCCCTGGATGCCGCGCTCTCGGGCACAGGTGGAGCAGACCTGCGGCTGGAAGCTCGGGTCTTCGGCTGGTTCGATCAGTCGTTTCGTCATGGCGCTTAGCTCCGCTCTCCGTGCTGGTTGATGTAGATTTCCACCTCGTTGTCGGTCAGACCGTCCGCCACCCGCATATAGGCCTTGCCCCCGCTGGGAGTCTCGGTGACCTCGAAGACGGAGTATAGGAACGTCCCATCATCTTCGGGCTCGGGGTGGTTGAGGCTCTCGAACTTGCGCATCACTCACCGGCCTTCACGACTGGGTACTCGCCGATCACGGACTCGTACTGCCCGACCATGACCAGCACCTTGTCGGCGGCCTCGGCCACGGCGGCTGAGGTTGCTACCGTTCGCGCAAAGCCCAGGGGCTCTGAGAACGAGCGGCGGCCTTCAACGAGGCTCTGCATGAGCGTCACCTTGATCGGCTCGCGAGAGACGTTCTTGATAAGCTCGACTCGCCAGAACCGGCCTGGGCCGGGATCGGCAGTTTCGAGAAGTAGCTTGGCGGTGACTGCTTTCGTTGACTCTACTATTGACATTTCTGTTCTCCTGTTTATAGGTTGTGGGTTGATAGTACCATACTGCGTTATATCCGCTATCTCTGGCCCGCGACGCTGTCGAGGACCGTGCCGCGGTGTGTGTCGTTCTTGCTTAGGACTCCTTCCGCTATCGTGCCGCGCTGGACGATCTTGACTGCGGCATAGTCCTCGAGGTCCGCGCCGTCACGCCAGACGCGATTCGCGCCCTGCATGTTGTTCGTGTTGTTGTCGTCCTCGCTGATCCAGACCACCCGTGCGCAGTTGGCCTGGAGGCCGTCGGTTGAAGTTCCGACCGCCGAGATCACTGAGACGAGGTACTGCACACTGTCGGTTTCGGAAACCGGCAGCATGAAGCTCGCCTTGTCCTCCTCCCACCGAGCGCTAGAGACCTCGCCGGTCTTGAGTGCCACGCTGTATTTCTTGCTGATCCGTCGCGCCGTCTCGATGGCGAACGGCTTCGAGTGGGTCAGGATAAGCACCTTCTTGCCGACCCAGTCCGGGCGGTGCAGGACCTCGTGCAGAGCGGTCAGCGTGCTCGACTTGCATCCCGGGTCGAAGGTGATCGAGTCGGGGTCCTCTTCGCTATCCCCAGGGACCAGCGTCATCCCACCCAAGGCCGCCGTGCGGAGGCGCTGGCGCTGAGTGACCGGGAGGTCGGCGACCAGCGGCTCGTGGTCCTTGCTCTTGCTCGACGGAATCCAGGTGAGCGACTGGGTTTCCATCTCCTCGTACTGCCGCATCTGCTCCGGGTGTAGGTCGATCTTGACGATCTCGGGCGGAGGCACGTCCCCGATCGGCGTCGCGATGAACACGTAGCAGGGGAGCGTCTCGACGTACTCTCCGGGGAGGTTCTCGCTCACGATCTTGCTGAGGGGGAAGCCGTTCTTCGTCTTCAGTTGCGCGCGACCATCCTTGGTCATCACCGGCTTCTTGATGCACCACTTCGCCTCCCATGAAGACTTGGAGCCAGTGACCTTCTTGCCCCACAGCCAGTTTGCGACCGACCAGGTGTTCTCGAACTTGTTCCCGTAGAACGTGCCTGAAAGGGCGATTCTACCCTCCGCCGGGATGCTCCGAATCGTATCGTCCGAGGCGGTTTTCTTGTTCGAGTGCCTGTGCGACTCGTCGCTAATCAGCAGGTCGAGCTCCTTCATCTTTGAGTAGGTATGGCTCTGGATGCGCCGCTCGACCGTGAAGGTTTCTTCGATGTCGCCCTTGAAGAAGGCCATGATCTCCGGGTCTGTGGCTACGGTTTCAGAAATTGTCTCCCAGTCTTGAGCCCTGAGCATTTCCAGGCCGACGTAATAGAGGCCAGGGGAGCCGCCAACGAGCCGCAGGAGGTTCTTTCGGCCAGGGACGCTGTTGACGATCTGCTTGAGCGGCACGCTGATGCCCTGGTCCTTCAGCGAATCCCGCCACTGCCTGAAGGAGTTCTTCGGCCCCACGATCAGGGCGCGCTTTGGCTTCGTTCGCAGGATGACCTCGGCGGACACGACGGTCTTGCCCGAGCCCATGCCAGCGCCCATGAGCACCGACTTCGTACGCCCAGCCTCGGTTAGCTCTCGCGTGATGCGGTGGATGGCTTCAAGCTGGTCGAGCCGCAGTTCTGGCCACGGCTCGTCCTTCGGGTCCAGTCCCGCCGGGGCTCTTCCGGGGTAGAAGATTTTCACTGTGCAGTCACCTCGCTGATTGCCTCCACGCTCCAGATACACCCCGACGCCACGTCCCATGAGTAGTACCAGCGGGCACTGTCGTTTAGGCGCAACGGCCACTGGTAGGGGGCGATAATGATGCCGTCGTACTGCTCCGCCACCCGCTCCCAGCCGATGTACTGCCGGTCGAGGTAGGGTCCAAAGGTCTCGGAGTACTCGCTGTGAAAGTCGAGGATGTCAGAGACGCTTCCGAGGTGGAGAATGTTGGCGTGCTCGGCGAGGGCCACCGCGTGGCGCACGCTAAGGCTGTCCGCGGCGAACTCCTCACTGCGGCACCATGAGGGCCAGTCGTCCTCCCCCTTGACGGACACCCAGAAACCGCGCGGCTTGTCATTCACCCTCTGTTCGTATCCGCGTTGGTCCAGGGCCAGGGCCTCTCTGGCGTAGTGTTCCAGAATCATGTCGCTCACTTCTTGTCCCCTTCTTCCTTCTTGATCCACGGCAGTCTGAGCGCCGTGTAGCCGCGATCCCTGCTGGCCGCGGCGTAGCCCGGCTGAATCAGGCCGACCTCGACCAGTACGTCGAGGAGGCGGAAGTACGCGCTGGACTCGATCTCGTGGTCGATGTATAGGTGGTGGTGTCCGGGAGTGGACGACGGCAGGAGCTTTGCTGGCATGTCGATGTCGAGGAGCAACTTGTGATGCGTGACCTTCTTGGCAATCATCGACGTGATGACGTTGGCCTTGTCCATGTCGGTCGTGATCACGCGGTCAGGGCTGGAGCCATCGCTCCCGTCACTGCTAGTCCACCGCGTGACTTCTGCGTAGAGCTGACCCGGCATGGGTGATTCGTGCTTCATGATTCCAGAGCCCTCTCCAGTTCGTGAACCGCAACCTCGTAGCGCACGACCTCCCCAACGTGAGCGCCGACGACATTGCACTTCCAGGCGCAGTGAGGCGTGATCGCCCGTCCGGCGAATCCGTATCCGTTTTCGTGAACCGCCGTGGTGCTGTGTATCTCGTGAATCGCCTTCGTGGCTTCCAGTAGCTCGCGGGCTAGCTTTGCTATTTCCTTTTCCTTATTCATATACCTACCCTACCTTACTTCTGCTTGTCTATGGGCTTTTGTTCCCGCGCGTTGTGGCTCACAGCACCCACGAGGATGTCAAGAGGATTGCGCAAGCCGCGAAGCCTCCCGCGAATCCCGCAAAGAAGAACGCGGTCACCGATCCGACCCACTCCGCGTTGACCCCCTTGGTGTTGAGCCTCTTCGTGGAGAGCGGGGTGGGGGTGGCGAGAGCGACGTGCTTGCTCGCCGAGACTGAGGGGTGGGGCCTGCGTCGACCGACCCTGCCGTAGGTTGGCGCCTGGCGGTGCTGGACGGTCTTGATGCTGGCGGTCGTGGGCTCCTCAAGTTCCAGCGGGTGCGGGTCTTCGGGGAGCTCCGGCACGACTGTGCTTAGCGCCACGGGGACGACGATCGAGCTCGGGTCAATGCTGTTGTTCATGATTCCCCTCCGGTTTCTGAAACCGAGCTGTCGGCTCTCGCTTTCAGGATTTCGTATGCCGCGTTGAATGTGACCCTGTCGGGCGGGGCGGGGCGAAGGTTGCGCACGGCCTCCACGACCCGCTCCCAGTCGTACTCGCCGATCTCGGGGTAGTACCCCCAGTCGAGCTCCTCCTCCGCGCAAACCAGTATTCGCGCAATGGCGTCACGCGCCACCACCCGCGTTGCGGCGGCAAACATATCGGTGTCGTCACTCATCTTGATAGCTCCTTACTCGCGGCGGTCCAGCCGCCAGGATCGGCGTCGCGCTTTTCGAGCATCACCTTCTGGAAGTACTCGGTGCGTGGATCGCCGTCCTGGAAGCGGCCGAGTGGAGCGTTGCGCCACTCGGCTAGCATTGCGAAGAGGCTCATGGCGTCGATCTCCGCCTCGAAGTCGTCACTCATGGCCTGGCCTCCTCAGCGGCGTGCTTCTTGCAGTACCAGTGGTCGTCCTCGGCGTAATCGCCGAAAGAGAAGGAGCCAGTCCGTATCATCTGAAAGGTTGTGTACTGGCCACACGTCGCGCACTTCGGCAGTGAGTTGTCCCTCATGGCTTGGCCTCCTCGGCTGGGGGCGGGGTGCAAACCCACCCGAGTAGCCGCAACTCCGCGGCCACCCTTTCGGCCATGCCCGCCTCGATCTCCACGCGCATGTTCCGCACCGCCTCCCGGACAATGGGCTCCACATCAATATCAAGCTTCATGGCTAGGCCTCCTCTCGAGTGATCGCTGGAACGTAACGGCCCTGTAGGAACCGCCCCACGAGCAAGTACGAACAGTCAGCACACAGCGGCATCTTCTCGTCTGAAACCAAATGCTCGGAGCCGTGCTTGGGATTGCGCCGCCAGTAGTGGCCCCCGACCCGCACGCGCCGAGTTACGGTCGTCGTCGTCTCGCTTTGCATGAACGCCCAGACTGTCGAGTCCTGCTCGAAGTCGTAGGTCGGCGTGGGTCCTTTGCATCTAGCGCACGGCTCCTTGTCACTCATGGCTTGGCCTCCTCAGGGCTGGGTGATACAGGGGGGGCAGTGCGGTCGATCGCTCTCTCAACATCACTGAGCACGACGTGTGCGGCAGACGCGGCGATCTGCTGGGCCTCGATGTAGGGAAGCAGGTCGGCCTCACGAATACGGCGGGTAATGTCACGACGCACATCGTCGTAGAGCAAGGTGTCTGACAGATCGGTGTTCATCAGTCGTTCCCTTCTTTGGGTGATGCTGGGTTTCCAGAAACTCGGTACGGGTTGCGCTCGTGGTGCGCGGGGTCGGGACACACGCAGTGCCCTTGTTCGGCCTGGGGTAGAGCCCCGAACGCGCGGCCCTTGTCCCACGCCGCCTCTGCTACCTGCCGGTCATGCTCATTCATGCTTGCCCTCCTCGTAGTCGGCATCGTTCGCCGCCGCGTCGTCGCGGAGCGGGTCACGGTCGGCGTCGCTCAGTCCGTCACGCCAGTCGCGAGCGCTCATGCGAACAACACCATCAGCAGGATGACGCCGAAGATCACCGCAAGCACCGAGGCCGACACCAAAAAGACAAGCAGTAGAATCTCTGCGACTTGGCTCATTCCGACACCCCCCGCTTCCAGATGCACTTACCCGCGATGACGTTCTCCATCACCATTTCCGAGCCCGTCCCATAACGAAACTTGCCGTTGACGTAGGTGGCGGCGCACTCAAGCCCTGACAGGAACGTCAGAACCCACACCTCATGCGGCTTG
>Ga0209414_1000524_pt1 | contig 18272 bp, 14 predicted proteins | sample LakVidmifraction_4_FD_181154 | JGI IMG/M metagenome (GOLD analysis project Ga0209414, IMG submission 181154) | Hypersaline microbial communities from Lake Vida, Antarctica - Brine Hole Two &gt;0.2 micron (SPAdes) (version 2) | ecosystem: Environmental > Aquatic > Non-marine Saline and Alkaline >... | reverse complement strand
ATTTCCAGGCTTTTAATCTAGTATTTTAAGCCTTATCTCTCTGGTTTTTAGAGAAATATATCAACAATTTTTTGTTGATAACCAACCCTTGATTCGCATTATTATATTGATTCTTATAATTAGTATAAATTCGGATTAATTCGCAGCATATTGTTTTGTATAATATGCCTGATATTTTCCACTAGTCACATTTTTCAACCAAACCTCATTCTCTAAATACCAGTCGATAGTTTTTTCAAGTCCTTCTTCAAAAGTTACCGAGGGTTTCCAGCCGAGTTCTTTGTGAATTTTTGTTGCATCTATAGCATAACGCTTATCATGGCCGGGACGGTCTTTAATATAGGTTATCAAATTTGCAGAACTTCCTTTTTCCCGGCTGAGTTTTTTATCCATGAGTTTGCAGAGAAGTTTTATCAGATCTAAATTTTGCCACTCATTGAATCCGCCTATATTATAAGTCTGCTGATTTTTTCCATTATGAAAAGCAAGATCAATAGCAGTTGCATGATCAAGTACAAACAACCAATCCCTGGTGTATTTTCCGTCTCCATAAACCGGCAAAGGCTTATTTTGAATTATATTATGAATAAAAAGAGGGATCAGTTTTTCCGGAAATTGATTTGGACCGTAATTATTAGAACAATTTGAAATAATATAAGGCAAGTCATAGGTTTCTCCGTAAGCCCTCACAAAATGATCGGAACTGGCTTTTGAAGCGGAATAAGGTGAGTTGGGCGCATACGCGGTAGTTTCGGTGAAAAGACCGGTTTCACCAAGTGTACCGTATACTTCATCGGTGCTGATATGATAGAAAAGCTTATCCTCCAAATTATCCCTCCATAAGGCCTTTGCTGCATTCAGCAAATTCACTGTCCCTATTACATTCGTTTTTACAAATGCAATAGGATCTGTAATGGAACGATCTACGTGAGATTCCGCGGCTAAATGAATGACTTTATCGAAATTATATTTTTCGAATAAATTATTAATTTCGGATGCATTATTTATATCAGCCTTTATAAAATGATAATTTGGTTTTTCTTCAATGTCTGTCAGATTTTCCAAATTTCCGGCATAGGTTAATGCATCGAGATTGAAAATTTGATAATTGGGGTATTTGTGCACAAACAGCCGAACCACGTGAGAGCCAATAAAACCCGCTCCGCCGGTGATTAAAATATTTTTATTTGTCTTTTCTTTCATTATTATTTTGTTGTTTTTTTAGCATTTCTTCTTCCAAAAAATCAATTTTCACCCTTTAGGGAGGGGAAAAGGAATTGATTTTTTTCTCAAAACTCCCTTCCTTCGTGTACGCTCAGGATGAGGGGGTGCCGAAAAAAATTCTAAGCTCGATTCTTCTTCCAAAATATCAATTCCACCCTCTAGGGAGGGGAAAAGGAATTGATTTTTTTCTCAAAACTCCCTTTTAAAAATTAATCTGCTTCAGCAAAAATACCAATTTCAAATTTCTTAAATTTATCTTTCTTAAATTAGTCCCTTTTATGTTCCAAAAGATCACATTTACAAAACACCCTCCTGCAAAGCCCACTTTAATTTGGGATGGCACCTGCGGGTTTTGTAAATGGTGGAAAATTCGATGGGAAACCAAAACCGGGGACAGGATACATTTTGTTCCCTATCAGGATGTGGCACAGGATTTTCCGGATATTCCCATAAAGGAATTCAAAAAAGCCAGCCGCCTCATTGAACCGGACGGGAAAATATATTCAGGACCAGATTCGGCATATAGGAGCCTTTATTATACGGGTAATAAAAAGTGGCATCATTGGTATGAAAAATACTCCTGGTTTGAATCGCTCTGCGATCTGGCTTACAATCATATCGCTAAAAACAGGAGTATCTATTTTAAATTGACAAAATTCCTTTTCGGAAAAGATCCACATCAACCCAAATTATATTGGTTTTATTATATTTTAATACTTTTAGCCATCATCCTATTATTATGAACTACCTAAAATCCTATTGGTTCTATATCCTTGCCGCTGTAATTACAATTATTGGAATAATTACCGGATGGTATCTGCTGCTAATAATTGCGATTCCCTTAGGATTTTTTGGAAAGGGCAATAATAAGAAGAATCGCCCTTAACCCGCGTTAAACTTATACTAAAGCCCATCTTGTATTTGCACATTATCCCCAGTATCAGTAACTTCCTTGCTGAAATCAAACCATAAATAAAATGAAAGATTACGGAACCCTGTCTCAAGCGATCAACAAATTAAAACTGGAAGAAGGCTATGATCTTGATTTTAACCTGTTGGACGAACAAATTCAAGATAAAACAAAAAATGAAACCTATCAACTGCACGAATTTAAGGTGGATAAGATTATACGATTTGAAGGTATGAGCAGTCCTGATGACAATGCTATTTTATATGCTATTTCCACAAATAATGGTAGGAAAGGAATATTGATTGACGGATATGGCATTTCCGGCGGGCAGGTATCTAAGGCAATGATGGATAAATTAAACTTAAAGGTTAATAGGCCTAAGAACTGAGCTGCGTTGCGTTAAAGTTGTATTAAACCATATTAAATAGTTGGAATTACACTTATACTATCATATTTTTGAATAGAAATAAAAAACACAATAAACAAAAACTATGAATTACTTAGGATTAGATGAGAAAAAAACTGTCAATACAGTTAAAGAATTAAATGTATTACTGGCAGATTATCACTTGTATTATCAGAAATTGAGAAACTTCCACTGGAATGTAATCGGTAAAAATTTCTTCGATCTTCACGTGAAATTTGAAGAATTATATGAGGATGCAAAAACAAAAGTGGATGAAATCGCTGAGCGCATTTTGACACTGCGTTTTCAACCTACCAGCAATTTGAGCGAATATCTGGAAACTGCAAGCATTAAAGAATCTCCATCAAATATATCCGATTCTGAAATGATCAAAACATTATTAAATGATCACGGAATTTTACTTGTACAGTTGCGCAAGGTGAGTGAAATTGCCGAAAAAGGAGGGGATGAAGGAACAGTAGATTTAATGGGAGGTTATATAGGGGAACTCGAAAAAACCAGCTGGATGTTGGATGCTTGGAAAATGAAAACTAATGAAAGCCTTAAAACTGTATAAGATGTTATAATAGATGTTTGAAAATTATAATATTAATGATTCATTTAGGGGGATTTGGGATAAGCTGGCTGAATGGCTGGATGCAATTATTCTAAATCTCCCTAATTTTATATTGGCAATTCTCGTATTTGGATTTTTCATATTGATAGCCAAATATGCTGCAAAATTAATTGACAGGCTTTTAAGGGCTAAAGGCGCCCAAAGGTCTATTCGGCAAATCACAGCCAAGGTTATAAAGGTAGTTATAATCTTTATCGGTTTTTTTGTAGCCCTGGGATTACTCAATCTCGATAAAGTTCTCACTACTGTCCTGGCGAGTGCCGGAGTAGTTGGATTGGCTATTGGTCTTGCTTTACAGGGTACTTTAAACAATACATTTTCCGGGGTTTTTCTAAGTTTCATGCCTCAATTGCAAATTGGGGACTGGATTGATACAAATGGCTATTCAGGAGAAGTTATTGAGGTTAGTTTGCGACATATTACTATTAAAGAAGCGGATAATAATTTTGTGATAATTCCCAACTCAAAAATTATTGAACAGCCTTTTAAGAATTTCTCCAGAACAATCCGATCCCGGGTCATGTTAGACTGCGGGGTGGCTTATAGCAGTGATTTGGAAATGGTTGAAAGCCTTACCAAAGATACAATTGCCAAATTATTCCCACCACGCGGAAATGAAGAAGTAGAATTTATGTATCAGAAATTTGGGGATAGTTCCATTAATTTCGTGGTTCGGTTTTGGACTGACATTTCCAATATTAGGGATGTCTTAATGGCTAAAAACAAAGCTATTATCAGCCTGAAAAAAGCATTCGACAAAAATGATGTCAATATTCCATTCCCGATCCGTACAATCGATTTTACCAATAAATTATCCGTCAATAAACTTAGAGGTGAGGACAGTTAAAAGTTTTCAAATAAGACTCTTTCAAATAAAAAAACCTCACGGAACTTCAAGATCTGTGAGGTTTTTTTTATTTAAGATTGGATTTAATAATCCAATAGTTCTCTGGGATCAAACTAAAAAGTTGTGGAAGAATTGAATTACCTGGATTTAATAAAGCTTGTATTGCCTAGGTTCTGGTGGATCATTTTTAATTAGGAAAGACTAAGAAAAAAAAAGAAGCACTTCATTTATGCTGTGCCCACAAGAATTAATCTCTAAATAAATAATCCCATCCATTATAATAAATATTATAGGGGCTAAAGCCGAGTTCATTTCAATTCTTTATCCACTTTGCAACTTTCCACTCTCCAACTTTGCATCTTCGCAACTTCGCAACTTCGCAACTTTTCCACTCTCCACTCTCCACTTTCCAACTTTCCAACTTTCCAACTTTCCAACTTTGCATCTTCGCATCTTTGCATCTTCGCAACTTCACAACTTTCCAACTTCGCAACTTTTTAAAATTCAAACCCAAATCCAAAGGAAAAAATCAAACCCTCTTCACTGCCAAACAAACTGAAGGTCCCGTTTATGGCTTCGGCACTGTTTATCCAGAACCCTCCTCCATAGCTGTTGTGCCATGCATTGCTGTCCTGGTGTTCTGCCCAAACCCTCCCAAGGTCATAGCCCCCAAAAACACCGATTTGAATTGGTAGGAAGGAAGTTTTAAACTGACTAAAACTGTAACGCAGATCGGCTCCGGTAGAAAATGCGCTTTTTCCTGCAAACCTTTGAAATCTATAACCACGCAAACCAGTATCTCCTCCCAGGAATGCGGCCTGATAAAATTCATAATCGTCCCCTAAATTTAGTTGGGCCTGCACCTGGGATTTTAAAACCAATCTTCTATTATGGGAGAGCGCGTTATAAAATCCAAGATAGGGTTTAAAATAACCGTAATGTTTATCTGTATTATCCACATTCAACCTTCCGCCTAAAATCGCTTCAAACTTCATCCCACGGGTTGGGTTTAAATTGTTATCGTAACTTTCATATCTGTAGGTTGCATCCAATCCGGCAAAATATTTTCTGTCAAACAGATCAGGATCATTCGAATTAAATTCTTCGGTGATAAACCTATTCTCGGTTTTATCTACTTCAATTCCTTCAAAAGATGCCACATATCCAAAATAACTTCCGAAAGGAGATTTTCTTACCAAACCAAAATTTCCGCCAATTTTACTGATTTTCACCCTGTTGTAATCAAAATCCAGTTCATCGTCAAAATTTGGGGTTTCATTACCAAAACCAAAGAAGTTGGTTGTAAAGTTAGGACTCGTGTAATATGCTCCTGCCGTCAAATTAAATTTACCTACAATATTGGCAAATTCCCCTTGGTAACTCAAATCAAATCCCCGGGTGGCAAAGTAGTATCCGGCTAAAAAAGTGTGTTTTGCGGTAAAAGGATTTCTTTTGAACCCATTTGTGGTATAAACGCTCTTAATACCTATTTTAAAACCATCATCCGGATTGTAACCAAATCCGGGAAATAACGTATTTGTATTGAAGCTTTTTTTATCCTTATCAAAGGTGTTTATTTCATAGGTGTCCTGAAACCTGAATTTTGCATTTCCTTTAGATTCTATAGTATTGGGTTTGCTTTTGTAGTCGTAGATTTTAACTTTATTACCGCTCTTGGCTGCTACCCTGTAAATATCATTATTCTGGCCGCCAATTAATCTGACAAAAATAAGGTTGTTGTCTTCCCCGGTGATCTCAAAAACATCATCATCGTCCAGGCCATAAACCCAAATTTCCTTGGTTTTTTCTGCTTTATAGATCTTATCACTAACAACATCGGCTTTTTTACCGTCTTTTAATCTTGAAACTTTAACCCGTGTTTGCCCTTTGTCTATTCTTATTATTTCTATATAATCATCCTTATCCGTTCCTGTTACAATTCCAAGTTTAGCAAGGTGTTGATAATACCTGTTTGTGATATCCAAAATATTGCTTCTTCTTGCTTTAAGGCTCTCAATAATATAATCTGTAGATTTTCCCCGCATATTTTCGGGCAATTTTGAAAATGCTTTTTCTATCACCTCATCGGTGATATTTTCCTGAATGAATTTTGCCTGTTCCATCCAGGTGTCTTTGCCTACATTTTGCAATAACTCACGATCCAAACCTGTTGCGGCAGTATTAAACCACTTCACGTCTTTTATGTCCGGCCCATATACGGCAAATTGATTGGCAAAACCGGTAAGGCCTCTTAAAGTTCCGAAAAATGCCCCGTCAAAATTTGAAAAAACCTGGTCCCTGTCACGTGGAATAGGCTCAAAGGTCCTGTTGCCTTCTTCATCTTCATATTCTGCCCATCTCCATTGATCCTGGTGCCTGTCCCAATCTCCTACAAGCATATCAAAGACCCTGGCCCGCACATAAGCTGTTTCATCCAGGGAATATTTTTCGTCACGCCGAAGTCTTTCGAACATCCCTGAAGTACTTTGAATGTCGTGGTTAGGCTTACCAAAAGTATCCAGCCCCATCCAATCGTCTTCCGGACGCTCCACGATCATATACAATTCATCGCCAAATTCCTTATTGAGTTCCCCTAAAGCCTTTTGTTTAGGCACGTAAAACAATTGAGGATTGGTATGATAAATCCCGGCAGCTTCAGACAAGGTTGGAATAGTGAGAAAGGCATAGGGATGCGCTGCTGTATAGAAATCTTCGATCACATTTTCAGCAAATGTATTTTCCAACTGATTTTCAATGGGGGTATCTTTAAAAGCTACGGTTTGTAATAATTGTACTGCGCTTTTTTTAAGTCGGCGCATATTATAATCCCTGCCCAGACTATCCTGAAGCCTGATGGTTTTTGTTTGATGCCCACCCCCTTTTCTCACAGGAGTTAAACCACCATATAAGGTATCCAGATCGACAACCTGCACTTCTATTTCATTTCCGTAAAGTTCCCGGTATCGTTGTCCCCAAATACTTTTATATAGTCCTGTTTTTTCGGTTTCATCTTTTTCGTAAATCGAAGTTTTTACCTTTTGGGGGAAATTATCGGGTAAGTTCGAAACATCATAAGGTTGAGGGGCGGCAAAAACCTCTTTTTGATATAATAATTTCGCTTTATTATCCTTATTTCCGTAGAAACTCACCCAGGAAGAACCATCTTTAAAGACATCATATACGGCAAAACCTTGCTCCGGATACGAAAAAAGACCATCATTGCCCAGGTTTACATAATTCCCTTTAGATCCCGAACCGGCAATGATTTGTTTTATTTTGTCGTGCTCAATATATTGTAAAGTATGCTCATGTCCTGAAATAAAAATCAATCTGTCTGATTTTTGACCCAAAGTCTCCAATCTTTTTGCCATTGCCTTATAACGCTCATTTTGGCGATCCTGAATTGATACTCCTCCGCTGGTACGTATCAACATTGCCAGGGAACCTAAAACAGGAATAGGGATCTTTTTTTGTGAAGGGTAAAGATGTCTTTCTAAATTGTATTGACCCCCGTGAACTCCATTGGTAAACAATGGATGGTGCAGCGCAACAATAATAGTTTTGTTTTGATTTTTATCAATTTCAGATCCCACTTCCAGCAACAAAGCTTCCCTGGTCTTAATATGGGAACAATTGTTATTGATGGTTGGATGCTTGTCCCAATTTTCCAGAAACCACTGGGAATCTATTACGATGAGCTGGATATCGTCACTTATTTCAATACTTTTCAATCCACAGCCCGTTTTTGGGGCCCAGGTAAGTTTGTCCCCCAATTTTTCTTCAAGATACTCCTCTTCCCTTTCCAATCCCTTAACGCCTTCGCTGTACCAATCGTGATTTCCCGGGATCACGATCACATTGCCTTCATATTTCTCTATGGCGTCCAGTTGAGAATCCACCCTGTATTCTGACTGCTCCCTCTCAGGACTGTCTTTAGGCGGCATTCCCACGGGATAAATATTATCCCCCAGAAAAATGGTGTAGTTGTCTTTAGCCTTAACAGAATCCATATAATCTTTTAAAGCTATAAGCCCTTCAGAAGTTCCACCGGGAGGCGAATAACCTCCATCGCCCAGCAAATAAAAAGATTTTTCTATTTTAAGATCTTTGGGATATCCAAAATTTTGAGTGGGTTCGCCTTCACGATATTTAGGCTTATAAGTTGAACACCCGTAAAGTGCTATTGCAGCTAACAAAGTTAGAATTATGTTATTTCTTTTCATAAAAATTTAAAAGACGTATTTTTTTGTAATTTGGCACTTCTCTCTAATCACTATTTTTAAATGACCGAATTAATTAAAAAGGCAGAAAAGTTTGTATTTGACTTGTTTAAAGAAAAACTACACGAAACTTTTATATACCACAATTACAATCACACTCTTCGAGTAGTCAAAAGTACTAAAGAATTAATTGAGAATACAAAAACTATTGTTAAAGAGGAAGAGGCCTTGTTATTGGCTGTCTGGCTGCATGACACCGGATATACTGTAAAATTTAAAGGTCACGAGGAGGAAAGCGTAAAAATTGCAAAAGGCTTTTTAGAAGAAAACAATGTAGATCCTGAAACCATAAACCTTATTACTGATTGTATCCTGGCAACCAAAATTGTCTCTACCCCGAAATCAAAATTGGAAGAAATTATCCGCGATGCAGACAGTTCTCACTTAGCCAGGGAATATTTTGAGGAAATTTCCGAATTATTGAGGCAGGAACTTCAGTTACAAAACATAAAAATCTTTACTCCTAACGAATGGCTTGATGAAAATATTAAACTGTTTACCGAAAAACATAAATATTTCACAGATTATGCAGTATTGAACTGGAAGCCTGAAAAAGATAAAAATCTTTCAATTTTAATTGAAAAGAAAAATAACCAGGCGCGAAAAATTAAGAAGGAGGAGAATAAAGCTCAATTAAAAGCTAAGTTCAAAAATGACAATCCTGAAAGAAGTATTCAATCCCTGTTTAGAGTTACTCTTAGAAACCACATAAAATTAAGCGATATCGCCGATACAAAGGCAAACATCCTGCTCTCGGTAAATGCGATCATTATTTCCCTTGCTTTGGCCAATATTATTCCCAAACTGGATGCTGTTTCCAACAAGCACTTGTTGATCCCTACTCTTATTTTAGTGATTTTCAGCGTGGCCTCGATCATCCTGTCCATCATGGCTACAAGGCCAAATGTTACTTCCGGGGAGTTTACAAAAACACAGGTTAAAGAAAGAAAAGTAAATTTACTTTTCTTTGGAAATTTCCATAAAATGCCCTTTGATCAGTTTAAATGGGGAGTTAATGAAATTATCAAGGACAAGGATTACGTTTACGAATCTCTAATGCTGGATCTTCATTTACTGGGGAAAGTCCTGCATAGAAAGTACCAGTTGTTAAGGTTGACCTATACTGTTTTTATGGTTGGGATCATTACCTCGGTAATCAGTTTCGTAATCGCTTTTTACTTGCTTAAATAAGCTGCCAGGTCATTTCTGTCAATCTCATTTTCGGGAGTAAGCACATTCTTTTGATATATTATATTTACCCTTAAAGCGCGTAAGCCTATTACTCCCTGAACATCTTCCAGCTCCAACAATTCTATCTGGTCACCCAGATAATTCCTGGTTTGCAGGTATTTTACATATTTAAGATATTCTTCTTCATCAGAGTTGTGTGAATATATTATGGCTAATTTCCCTTTCTGGGTAATGCGCTCTTCGGTATCTTTTATAAAAGCTTTGTCAATTCGTTTTTTAATAATTTCATATCGGGCATTATAGGTACCATCCACATCAAATTTTTTCTCATCCATGCGGTACCTTATGGAAAGTGTAGCGTTAAATACCAGGATAAGTGAAGAAGCATCCAATTTTATGGGGGTGGTTTTTTGAAGTTGATAAAACCTGTTTTCCATTTCACACATAGTTACAAGTTGCCATAACCTCAAATTGTACAAATAATCCTTGTAAAACGGCCTGTAATAAGTCAGGTCTTCTCCTATATAAATATTGTGATCGACTCCATCGGTTTTATAGCGTTCAAAATAATGCGGGTAAATTTTTTGGGCTTCTCTCTGTTTTTTATCAAGAACCCGGGCCATAGTCCTGTTTATAATCTGAACGGTTTCATCATAATGTTTCCTGTGATTGTAAATCATCCCAGTATCAGGATTTAATTTAGCCTGATATTCTTCTACCAGGTTCATTAATTCTTGCGACTTTTCACTAAGATCGTCTATCAACGGATTTACCTCCCGTTTTAATAAATTTAACATCTCTTGTTCACTATCCGTATTTAGACTTTCGTTAATATCTTCTTTGAAATCCCTGATCTTAATTCGAATCTGATCGTAAATTGGCAATTCTTCCTGTTGAAAAGCTTCCTCTATAATTTTTTCAATCAATTCCAGCTGTTGTGTCAAATCATACAGTAGAGCTGAATTTCGCGCATCAGAAGAACCTACAATATCAATTTGTCCGTATAACGGGTAAACATCCTTAAAGGCAATATCCTTAAATGAAGCCATTCCATCAATATCTATTTCTTTGATGAATCGTTTGGCTTCCTTTTCAAATATCCATAAAACGCTGGGGTGAATTGAAGTGCATTCACTTTGAATTACCGCTTTTATCCTATTTTCAGATTCCGTTTTATTACGCTTTACCGCAGTAACTATATATGGCAGGATATCGTCCAGTTTTATGGCGTTTATGCTGTTTAATTCATTTTTCCTGGGCGAAACAAGTTCCAATACCGCCAATAATTCATTGTTAATTGAAATCGGTGCCAGGATACAACTTTTTACGTGGCTGTTCTTTAAATTTTGTGAAAGCAAATTATAGTTGCTCCTCTTTTCATATTCATCAATATTCGTAATGGAAAAATAATCCTGCTCTATTCTTAATCGGTTAAAAGAGGCTTCGCAAATTGCAGATTTACAATCGTTCATGGATTCCTTATTCAGGATAAAACTATAGGCATCCCGATTATCCATTCGTTCAAAAACCATCTCCTGCTTGTTAAAAAAGGTAATTCCAACCCTCAAATCGGAGATTTTAAAGATAGATTGAAAAATTCCCTGAAACTTCTGAAGTTCTTCCAGAGTTGAAGTTTCCTTATGCAAAAGAGTGGTTTTTAATTCTGAAATAGCATCATCTGCAGTAACATCGGTGAGATTTATGATTGTAAAACCTTTAAATATCCAGCTTCTTGGTGGAAACATTTGTTTCCATAAGTCTACATCTTCAATATTCTGAATAAGCAAATCTACATCCTGCTCTGTTATTTCTTTGGCGCCCTCTCCCGGCTCGATATCAACCAAATCGGCATTAAGGGCAACCCTGTAATGTTTTAAAATCCCGTTCTCATTGGGGATATCATAATAAAGCGGACGGGAAAAATCTATATGGTAACCATAATGATGATTTAGTACCAGAATACAGCCGTAAATATAATACATGTCTTCATCCATATTCCGCATGGAAAGTTCAAAATCATCCCCGGCATTCGCCAGAATTGCCTTAAAACGTTTGGATGAGTTAAAGACAAGGTTGTGAAAGGGTATGGAAGCGGCCTTAATTTCATTTTGACTCAAAATGTCCGGAAACAGATCCTGCAGTAAAATATGTATAGCGTCTTTATATTTATTCAGTTCCTCGGGATCTTCTATACCTTCAACAAGTTTCGGAAATGAGGCTACATATTCCAAAACATTTTCCATATATTCTTTAGCAATACTGCTTTGTTCATTTACAACCTGTGCATTGTATTTCTCAATAATTTTATGAAAACTTATCTTGATATCTAAGGGAAAATCCTGCAATTGATTCTTCATACTTTATAATAATTGGGTAAAATTACATTTCATAAATGCCATTTCTTCCCGCGGATGTAAATTTACGTTTTTTTATAAACTAAGCACTTGTTTTAAAAACCAGTTGCGTAATTTTGCACGAAAATAATCTATTCATGAAATAAGCATATTGCAAATACGTTGAGAACAACTATGAACCTATGCGAATTTCATATAACCAACAAACAATAAATATATACTTATGAAACAGTTCCTAACTGCAATTATTATACTTAGTATTCTTGGATGTCAAAAAGACCCTGAAGGATATTCCATTTCCGGTAAAATTAAAAATGTTGAAAATGGCAAAATGGTCTATTTATCAGAACTGGATAGCAATAACCAGCCCGTAAAAATAGATTCGGCGGTTATTAAAGACGAAAAGTTCAATATGGACCTTCCTGCAATAACCCAATCCAATTTAAGTTTTTTAAATATTGAAGGATTGAACGGGAATGTGATCTTTATTTCTGAAAATGAACCGGTCAATTTTGAAATCTTTAAGGATAGCATGCCTACATCTCAGGTTTCCGGAGGCAAGGAAAATAAGGTTTTCTATTCCTACCTGGACCATTTGAAAAATTTGAACAAGCGGGTTATGAAAATAAGGGCCGATTTGCGGAAAGTGATTACCTCCACTAAGGATTCTTCAACAATAGCAAAATTGCAAAAAGAAGAAGCAGAAATTCGCAGTGACGATATGACTTTTAAGAAAAAAATAGTCAAGGAAAATCCGGACACCTTTGTGTCTGTTTTGATTTTAACCGATATGATAAATATGGGAGCAACAACAAGCGAAGTAAAAGAGCTTTATGAAACTTTAACTGAAGATTTAAAACAAACACCTTTAGCTAAAACTCTTAAAGAAAAGCTGGACAAACGCAATGCGGTAGAAATAGGAAGCAAAGCTCCTGAGTTTTCAGGGCCTAATCCAGAGGGGGAAGTAATAGCCTTGAAGGATATAATGGGAAAAATTACCCTGATAGATTTTTGGGCTGCCTGGTGCAAGCCTTGTAGAGTTGAAAATCCTAATTTAGTCAGGATCTATAACAAATACCACGAACAAGGTTTTAATATTATTGGGGTTTCTTTGGATCGTGAAGGACAAAAAGACAAATGGGTTAAAGCCATTGAAGACGATAAATTAACCTGGTCTCATGTTAGCAACTTGCAATTCTGGCAAGATCCAATAGCGCAACTTTATGGTGTAAGAGCCATTCCTGCTGCATTTATTATAGATGAAAATGGTGTTATAGTCGCTACAAATTTAAGGGGTGATGCTCTTGAAGCTAAAGTAAAGGAACTATTGGAAAAATAATTCTTTCTATTATAAAATAAAAAAGCCACGGAAACTAGTATGTTTTCGTGGCTTTTTTGTTTTAATTGATTATTCCTGATTCAGATGAAACCCCACGGTTACTTTTGAGCTAACTTCCAGTTCACCCGGTGCGATGGTTTCCTGTTGACCAGCATCTGAACTGGCTTTCATCATCTCATTCGCCCTGTAAATTGGGGGGACGTTGCCGGTTTCAATTTCACTGATGCTAAAAGCCCTCCCGATACTTTGATTTAATGGGGTTACATATTCTGTGGCTTTCTTTTTGGCATCCAGAGCCGCTTTTTTTCTGGCTTCAGTTTTGTATTTTTCAATTTCCGAAGATTTAAACTGAATTCCATCAATCCTGTTCAGCCCAACTCCCATTAATCCGCTGATTATTTTTTCGTAATTTTTCAGGTCTTCAAGTTTTATTGAAATCGCCTGATTTGCCACATAAGAATAGGTTTTATCGTTATAGTTGTAATTCTTGTTAAGATTAAGATAATCGGTCTGGATATTTTTTTCAGGAATTCCCTGTGCTTTCAAATATTTTATGACCTGATCTACCACCGCATCATTTTTCTTTTTTACCTCCTGGGCATTATCCCCTTCATGTTCAATTCGGGAATTGATAAGGACCTGGTCCGGAATAACTTTTACAATACCTTCCCCGGTTACCGTCACCATAGGTTGTGGGGTTAAAAGCTGTTGCGCCTGAATGGCAAAAGTGCTCATTGCCACGAATAACATTAGAATTGATTTCATAATTATTGTTTGTTTTAATTGATTAATACCAAATATAACAATTAAGATACCAAGCTTATATTTTACCTGTTTTTTGAAGGATAAATAAAATTAAGATAGGCACGGCTAACAGTATTACCATTAATAGATGCTCCTGAAAAACCCAGGGAGCCAACATAAGCGTGAGCATATATCCTCCAACAGCCCCACCAAAATGGGCATCATGACCAATATTTCCCAATTGACGTTTCATCCCGTACATGGTATAAAACAAATATCCGATCCCAAAAACATAGGCCGGAACAGGAATTATAAAAAACAGGCCGAGCATCATATCGGGCCTTAACAAAATAGCGGAATACAAAATTCCCATCACCGCTCCACTGGCACCAACTGCGGTATATCTATTATCATCTTTATGAAAAAAGTAGCTCAGTAAATTCCCGACAATTAAACTGGCCAGATAAACCAATAAAAAGCCCAGGGTACCCAAATCGTAGAAGACCACATTAGAGAAAAAATACAGGGTAAGCATGTTCACGAATAAATGGGAAGTATCTACATGAAGAAAACCGGAAGTTAAAATTTGGTATTTCGCCCCGCCTTTGATATCGGCAACATTAAATTTATATTTTTCAAAAAACCCAACATCATTAAAACCCTTAAATGAAACAATCACATTTATTGCGATAACAATGATGGTAACCAAGCTTAAATCCCCCATAAATACTTACTTTTAGTGCCAAATATACCATATATTTGCTGAAAGTTTTTGTTGATGGAGTTATTAGTTTTTTGGTTTGTATACCCCTTCTTATGGCTGATTTCCCGTTTGCCCTTTTGGCTTTTCTACAAAATTTCAGACCTGGTTTTTATTTTGGTTTATCACATCATTGGTTACAGAAAAAAAATTGTAACCGAAAACCTGGAACTAGTTTTTCCCGAAAAGTCTTCAGAAGAAATAAAAATAATTACACGAAAATTTTACAGGCATATGTGCGATATGTTTTTGGAAATGATCAAAAGTATATCCATTTCCAATAACCAGCTTAAACAACGTTTTACCTTTACCAATCTCGAAGAAATTGAACGCATTCACAAATTGGATAAAAACATAATTGTAATGTGCGGCCATTATGCAAGTTATGAATGGGTCAACTCCATACAGTTATACGATATTGCTTATAAAGGATTTGGAATCTACAAGAAAATTCAAAACAAGTATTTTGATAAATTAGCAAAAGATATTCGCGCGAGGTTTAATGCTGAACTTATTCCCACTAGGGAGACTATCGGTACAGTTATACGCAATCAAAGGGAAGGAATACGCGGAATATATTTTATGGTATCCGATCAATCCCCAAAACTGGGCCACGCCAAATTCTGGACAGAATTTATGGGCAGTACTGTTCCTGTTTTTATGGGGGCAGAAAAGTTGGCTCCAAAACTGGATATTGCTGTCGTTTATATAAAGGTAGAGAAGCTAAAACGAGGACATTATCAGGCTACTTTTATATCGATTTCCGATAATCCAAAAGAGGAACCTGCTTTTAAAATTACCGGGAACTTTTTGACCGAATTGGAAAAACAAATAAGAAAGGCCCCTGAATATTACCTTTGGACACATAAAAGATGGAAACACCGGAATGTTCCCATCCCAAAAGATGCCGTGATTTTTAAACGGAAATAAAGAATTTTTTGAAACCAACTATCCTCGAGGCAGAGCCATAGAGGTATTTCGCTGGTTTCATTTTGACCTTTGGGTCAAAAACCAAAATTCTGTATTTTAGATTCCCGTTTTCACGGGAATGACAATTTCAAAGGAAACCTCTAGGCAGAGCCTAGAGGAATTCTTTTCGATTAAGCTACAATTTCTTTGATCTCTCTTATCATTTTTTGAGCGAGTTTATCTGCTTCCTCCTGACTTTTTGCCTCGGTATAAATTCTAATAATAGGTTCTGTATTGGATTTTCTAAGGTGAACCCAATTTTCCGAAAAATCTATTTTCACCCCATCAATTGTAGTTATTTGTTCGTTTTTATGATTTTCCTGCACGGTTTCTAAAATAGCATCAACATCCAGATCCGGTGTTAGTTCAATTTTATTTTTGCTCATAAAATAAACCGGATAACTTTCTTTTAAAGCAGAAACCGAAGTTTTCTTTTCTGCCAAATATGTTAAAAATAAGGCTACCCCAACAAGGCTATCCCGTCCGTAATGAGCCTCGGGATAAATTATACCGCCGTTTCCCTCTCCGCCAATAACAGCATTTGTATCTTTCATAAGTTGCACCACATTCACCTCGCCCACTGCGCTTGCCTGGTACTTTTGTCCGTGACTTTGTGTAAGATCCCGCAAAGCCCTGGAAGATGACAAATTGCTCACGGTATCGCCGGGAGTTTTGCTCAGTACAAAATCGGCACAGGCCACAAGGGTATATTCTTCGCCAAACATCTGCCCTTTTTCGTCTATAAAAGCCAGCCTGTCCACATCCGGATCAACTACAATTCCCAGATCCGCCTTTTCTTCAACTACCAATTTGCAGATATCGCCCAAATGTTCCTTCAATGGTTCCGGATTATGTGGAAAATGGCCATTTGGCTCACAGTATAATTCTACTACCTCCACTCCAAATTTTTTCAATAGCGCCGGAATTGCAATTCCTCCGGTAGAATTTACAGCATCCACAACCACCTTAAAACCGGCATTTTTGATCGCTTTTACATCTACCAACTTCAGCCTTAAAACTTCCTCAATATGTCTGTCCATATAATCATCAATAGGAATTATTTTCCCCAGATCATCCACTTCAGCAAAATTAAAATCTTCATTTTCAGCATATTCAAGGATTTTCGCCCCTTCTTCCCCATTCAAAAATTCTCCTTTATCGTTGAGCAATTTAAGCGCATTCCATTGCTTCGGATTATGGCTTGCAGTAAGGATAATTCCACCATTAGCTTTTTCCATAGCAACAGCAACCTCCACAGTGGGTGTTGTTGAAAGCCCTACATCAATCACATCAATCCCCAGCCCTACAAGGGTATTCATCACCAATTGCTGAACCATAGCTCCCGAAATTCGAGCATCCCGGCCTATGACCACTTTTAATTTATTGTTTTCATGTTCGTTTTTAAGCCAGGTCCCATAAGCCGCGGCAAACTTCACCGCATCCAACGGGGTTAAATTACCCCCCGGTTTCCCCCCAATTGTACCCCGTATTCCTGAAATTGATTTTATTAAACTCATTTTTTAAAAATTTGTTGATTTGTTGATTTATTGAATTGTTGAATCGTTAATTGGTTAATTTGTTAGTTCGTTAATTTGTTGAATCGAAATATTAGCATGTGAGATTTGAGATTTTCGGTCTTCAAAATCACTTTAATCTTTACTTTGAACTTTGAACTTTCCCCTAGTCTCCAAGTCTTCGCTATTTTTCTTCAACCAAACAACTTTTCATTCCTAAACCAAACTTTGAACTTTGAACTTTCCCCTAGTCTCCCTTTATTAATTGGTTGAATCGTTGAATTGTTGAATTGTTAGTTCGTTAATTTGTTGAATCGAAATATTAGCATGTGAGATTTGAGATTTTCGGTCTTCAAAATCACTTTAATCTTTACTTTGAACTTTGAATTTTGAACTTTGAACTTTCCCCTAGTCTCCAAGTCTTCGCTATTTTTCTTCAACCAAACAACTTTTCATTCCTAAACCAAACTTTGAACTTTGAACTTTCCCCTAGTCTCCCTTTATTAATTCGTTGAATCGTTGAATTGTTGAATTGTTGAATTGTTAGTTCGTTAATTTGTTGAATCGAAATATTAGCATGTGAGATTTGAGATTTTCGGTCTTCAAAATCACTTTAATCTTTACTTTGAACTTTGAACTTTCCCCTAGTCTCCCTTTATTAATTCGTTGAATCGTTGAATTGTTGAATTGTTGAATCGTTAATTGGTTAATTTGTTAGTTCGTTGAATTGTTGAATCGAAATATTAGCATGTGAGATTTGAGATTTTCGGTCTTCAAAATCACTTTAATCTTTACTTTGAACTTTGAATTTTGAACTTTGAACTTCCCCCTAGTTTCCATGTCTTCGCTATTTTGCTTTAACCAAACAACTTTTCATTCCTAAACCAAACTTTGAACTTTGAACTTTGAATTTTGAACCTTGAACCTTGAGTTTTGAATTTTGAACCCTAAACGTTGAACGTTGAACTCTGAATGCTAAACTTTCCACGTGTCTCCCAAAAGACAAATATACAAGCCTGTGTGGGGTTGCACCAAAACTTAACATAAATTAAATAAAGAAACACATAAATTAGTAACTTGTCCGGATGAATTATCTG
>Ga0209414_1000521_pt1 | contig 18289 bp, 13 predicted proteins | sample LakVidmifraction_4_FD_181154 | JGI IMG/M metagenome (GOLD analysis project Ga0209414, IMG submission 181154) | Hypersaline microbial communities from Lake Vida, Antarctica - Brine Hole Two &gt;0.2 micron (SPAdes) (version 2) | ecosystem: Environmental > Aquatic > Non-marine Saline and Alkaline >... | reverse complement strand
CGCAGCATCTAAATATGCTCTAGTTTTAAATAAATAGTTTGCGCGGTCTAAATTTTGCGCTACCATTAGTTGGGTTGAAATAGTAATAATAAACAGTATAAATGTTAGTTTTTTCATGTTGCAAGTTGTTTTTTAAAAGAATCTTGGGGATTTGTCAAAACCACTGTTTTTGTTTAAAATGTTTAAGTCGTATAAAATAAAGAGTTCATGAGAACCTGAACTAAATGGACCTAGGTTAGAAATGGTATGGTCGTATGCGTAACCTATTCGCAATTCGGGAGTGGCTTTAAAATTTACCATTCCGCTAAACGCATCATCTACCCTGTATCCTATACCAAATTCAACTGTATTGTCATACAAAACATTTGCGGTTATATCGAATGAAATTGGAGCTCCTTTTACTGCTTTTGCCATAAAGGCCGGTTTAAATTTAAATAAATCATTGATTTCAAAAACATAACCTCCCGTTAAATACGTGTGTGCTTGCTCCGTCCCTTGATATTTCCCATTATTTCTGTCGAGATATTCTCCGTTTAGAATTGCAGGAATTGATAACCCTATATAATAATTATCGGTATTGTAATAAACACCAACACCCACATTAAAGAAGGATTGATTGATGTTTTCAGCAAAATCAGGATCAGTAAAAACATCACCGGATTCTAATACAAATCCGTTAAAATTGACATCAAAAAAGGTAACTCCAGCTTTTAAACCAAAGGATAAATTTCCGTATTCTTCTAAATCTAGTCTATAGGCAAAATCGGCAAAAAGATTATTTTCTTTAACTACATCACCAATATTATCGTTCATTAGGGAAAATCCGACTTCAACGTTGTCATTAATTGGTGTATGAGCAAATATATTTGAAGACTTTGGAGCACCATTTACACCAACCCATTGGGTTCTGTGTAATGCGCCAAAATTTACAACCCCAATATTACCTGTAGTATATGCGGGATTTATAACACTCATATTGTACATATATTGTGTGTATTGTGCATCTTGTTGCGACCACATAATTACTGTTGTCAAAAGTGCAATAAACGTTATTAGTATATTTTTCATTTTTTAGGTATAAAATGTATTTGTTTAAACTATTGATTATCTACTTAAATATAATCTTCGTTGGATAGGTTTTCTATCATTTTTATTGAAATTAATAATAAAGTAATAAACGCCGGCAGGAACTAATTCCCCGTCACCATTTAATCTGCCATTCCAGTCTGGTTTTGAGGCGTTTGCAGTGTATACTAAGCCGCCCCAACGGTTAAAAAATTCAACATTAAAGTTTGGATACAAGTCTCTAAGGTTTCCTAATTTAAAGGTGTCATTAACTCCATTTCCAGAAGGTGAAAAGCCATCATAAATTTCTACATCATATGCGTCGCAAGCTTCTAACGATACAGTCACTGCAAGGGGATTTATACTTTCACAACTATTAACGGTTGTTTCTATTGCGTAATAAGTTTCTCCCTCAACCAATGCTATAGATGTGCCTAAAAGATTTCCGTTTGGATAAGAATCGTACCAGGAAATTGTGCCACCACTATTTGCAGAAACGTTTATGTTTAATTCCGCCAATGTTGGCTTATCAATTTTACAAAATTCGTTACCCAGTGAAATGATAGCTGGAGTACCTGGGTCTGTTAATGTTACGTTTGCGACTTCTCTTATAGAGCTAATACATCCTGTTGCAGCATTTGTTTGTGCCGCCCAGTAGTCTTCACTGTCAACTAAAAGTTCTGTTGGAATTAAAGGTGTGTTATCAGTTTCAGAAGCATACCATACAATTCCGGTTCCTGAGACAATTAAATCTGAAATTTCTGGAGATGATGAGGCGCAAAAAATTTGAGAAACAGTCGAAATAGTTGGAGGTAAAGCATCGTTAATAGTAACTGTAACAGCTAATCTTCCAGCACTTTCGCAATTTGAAATGGTTTCAGCTCCGTTATAAGTAGCTCCATCAATTAATGCTGTGTCAGTTGTTAATGGAGCACTGCCAGTTGCATCATACCATACTATTGAATAAGCAGCATTGCTTGCTTCCGCCTGTAAATCAGCTATTGTTGGATTATTAGATAAACAAAACTCTTGAGTAGCTTGAGTAGTAGTTGGTGTAGTCGGATTATATATTATAACTGTAACATCCGTTCTATTTACACTTTCACAGGTTGTCCCACTTAGATCATTTGTTTGAGAAGCTGAATAAGTGCCATCTGATAAAGTATCAGAAGGAGCTAAAACAGTTCCAGTAGCATCATGCCAAATTATTGAAGCAACATTAGGAATTAAGTCTGAAACAAGTGCGTTTTCAGATTTACAGAACGTTTGAGTTGTTTCGGCAATTGTTGGCGCAGGAACCACGGTAATAGCAACTGTTACAATTGCAGTATCATTTGGACAAATAGTACCTCCCGCTACTGTATAAGTATAATCACCTGCAACATCAGAAGCGGCAAGAAAAGTACCGGAATGAGCAGCACCATCCGGAGCAGTCCAGGTACCTGAAGCATCAGGGCTACCACCTAATTTAGAAAATAAATTAGTATCAACTAAACTAATTTCACAATCGGAATATGAACCATCAGTACCAGCATTAGGCGCTATCTCGATAAGAGCAGTTTTACTGTCACGAGTTGCACTTTCACAAGCTAAAGAAGGATCCAATTGAGAAGCCCAGTATGTTGAATTATTTGTTAAAACAGTACTTAAAGGTAATGCAACAGTAGAAATTTGAGAATCATACCATATAACATCATTTCCAGCACCTACAGTATCTACAGTTAAATCAGCTAAAGTTGGTGAACTTGGTAAGTCAACAATACAGAACGATTGATCAGCATCAGTGATTGTCGGCGCAGGAACCACGGTAATAGCAACTGTTACAATTGCAGTATCATTTGGACAAATAGTACCTCCCGCTACTGTATAAGTATAATCACCTGCAACATCAGAAGCGGCAAGAAAAGTACCGGAATGAGCAGCACCATCCGGAGCAGTCCAGGTACCTGAAGCATCAGGGCTACCACCTAATTTAGAAAATAAATTAGTATCAACTAAACTAATTTCACAATCGGAATATGAACCATCAGTACCAGCATCAGAAGCTATCTCGATAAGAGCAGTTTTACTGTCACGAGTTGCACTTTCACAAGCTAAAGAAGGATCCACTTGAGAAGCCCAGTATGTTGTATTATTTGTTAAAACTGTACTTAAAGGTAATGCAACTGTTGAATTTTGAGAATCATACCAATTAACAGAGTTACCAGACCCAATAACATCATATGTTAATTCAGCTAAAGTTGGTGAGCTGGGTAAATCAACAATACAAAAAGATTGATCAGTATCAGTAATTGTAGGCGGTGGAACCACCGTAATAACTAAAGTTACAGTTGAAGTGTCATCAGGGCAAATAGTGCCTCCTATTACAGTATATGTATAAATACCTTCGGTATCAGTTCCGGCTATAAAGTTTTCTGAATGAGCAGAACCATCCGGAGCTGTCCAAGTACCTCCTGCATCAGGGGTGCCTCCTAAAAAAGAGAATAAGTTTTTATCCTCTAAATTGATTTCACAAACGGGATAGGAACCATCAGTACCTGCATTTGGGGCTGCCTCTAAAAAAACAGTTGTTTGTGCCCTTTCAGTACTTACACAAGGAAAAGAAAGTGTTGCTGCCCAATATTCATTACCATTAATTAATAAATCTGAGTTTTTTAATGGAACTAGTGATGCTTGCGAAGCATACCAAAGAACAGTGGCTCCTGAAGGCTGTAAATCGCCAATTGAGGGACTTGATCCTGTTTGATAACAAATTGACTGTGTGAGACTTGTAGTAGGTTTAATAGGGTCAATTAAACTTACCGTTGTTGGAAGTCGATCACTTACACAACCATTTTCAGTTTGTTGAACCCAGTAGGTTGTACCATTAACAAGAGGTTCTGATGGCAGAAGTAAATTTCCGCCGATTTGTAAGTCATACCATTCGATATTTTGACCCGTTGCAGATAATTTATCTATCGTTGGATTGTCTATAGCACATTTCCCTACTAATACATCGACGTTTGTTGGGAAATTACCGTAAATAGTAACAGTTACAGCCAATCTAGGATCACTGCAACTACCGCCTGAAATATCATCAGCGTAATAGGTGTTGCCATTAATAAGAACATCTAAACCATCATATAATACCCCTCCAATAGAGGCGTCATACCAAACAATATTGCCGCCGGTTGCTATTAAATCATCAATAGTGCTAGCCATTTTACAAATATCTTGAGAAGCATCACCACCTGGGGTTGGGTTTGTGCATGTTTGCGAAAAAGTCGAGTTGTAGGTAAGTGATAAGATAAAAAAAACTAAAAGGGATACTTTTTTCGGTATCATAGATTTTTCTTTTTCCATTAATTTAAGGTTGGTTAATTTTTAGATAATAAGCAATAATTTAAAATAAGTACTTTACTTGTATCAAATTTGAGCAATTTTACTAACAAAATTGCTTGCTACGTCATAAGTTATTAACATAGTTGTTAAACGAATCGTCGATTGTTTCTTTTTAATAGTTTGCCTACATTTGATCTCATTAAAAATCAGTTACATGAACATTCATTTTATAGCAATTGGTGGAAGTGCCATGCACAATTTGGCATTGGCTTTACATCAAAAAGGAGATGCGATAACAGGCAGTGATGATGCTATTTTTGAACCCTCAAAAACCAGATTAAAAGTTAAAGGTTTGTTGCCGGAAGTAGAGGGTTGGTTTGAAGAAAAAATTACACCGAATTTAGATGCCGTAATTCTCGGAATGCACGCAAAATCTGATAACCCTGAGTTATTGGAAGCCAAAAGGCTGGGATTGAAAATATATTCTTATCCTGAATTTTTATTTGAACAATCAAAAGATAAAACACGTGTGGTTATTGGTGGGTCTCATGGAAAAACCACCATTACCTCTATGGTTTTACATGTGCTTAACTATCATGAAATTGCTGTTGATTATATGGTTGGCGCACAATTGGAAGGTTTTGATACCATGGTGCATTTAACTGCCGAAAATGAATTTATGGTGCTGGAAGGCGATGAGTATTTATCGAGTCCTATAGATTTGCGCCCAAAATTTCATTTATACAAACCCAATATTGCGTTGTTAAGTGGTATTGCCTGGGACCATATCAATGTTTTTCCAACCTATGAAAATTACGTTGAGCAGTTTTCGATTTTTGTCAATTCCATTACCAATGGCGGTATTATGGTGTACAATGAAGAAGATGAAGAGGTGAAAAGGGTAGTGGAGCAAGCCTCAAGTCCCATTCAAAAATATCCGTATCAAACGCCAAATTTCAGAATTGAAAATGGCACTACGTTTATTGAAACTTCTTTGGGCGAAATGCCTTTGGAAATTTTCGGAAAGCACAATTTGCAAAATTTGGCTGGCGCAAAGTGGATTTGCCAGCATATGGGTGTTGATGAAGCTGATTTTTATGAAGCCATTGCAAGTTTTAAAGGTGCAAACAAGCGTTTGGAAAAAATTGCAGAAAGCGAATCAACTGTAGTTTTTAAAGATTTTGCCCACTCACCAAGTAAAGTTGAGGCCACCACAAATGCGGTTAAAAACCAATATGCCAATAAAAAGTTATTGGCTTGTTTGGAATTGCACACTTACAGCAGTTTAAATGCTGAATTTTTAAAAGAGTATAAGGGCGCTTTAAAAGCTGCCGATAAAGCCGTGGTTTTTTATTCTCCCCACGCCGTTGAAATAAAACGATTGGAGAAAATTACCGAACAGCAAATTAAAGATGCATTTGAGCGCGACGATTTAATTGTTTACACCAATCCAGCCGAATTCAGGACGTTTTTATTCAACCAAAATTTTGAAAACACCGTTGTTTTGTTAATGAGTTCAGGCAATTACGGAGGATTGGATTTTGATAAATTTAAAGCGCTAATTTAATTTTTTCTCCAGAAGAAAGGCGTAAATAATATCAACACCGTAAACAACTCCAACCTTCCAATTAACATTAAAAATGAACAAATCCATTTTGCGCCAACGGATAAATGCGCGTAATTGTCAACCGGACTTAATGACCCAATTGCAGGACCAATATTCCCTAAAGAAGATGCCGTAGCACCAATTGCCGATAAAAAATCTAATCCAAAAAAGGTTAATACGATTGCGCTAAGTATAAAAATTAACATATATAATACAAAAAAGGGTAAAATATTATAAATTATATGCTTTGGAACTCCAATTCCGTTATATCTAACCGGAATAATAGCGTTTGGATGTAATAATTTTTTAAATTCAAAAATGGTATTTTTTATCATGATCACATGACGAACAATCTTTATTCCACCACTGGTTGATCCTGCAGAACCACCAATGAGAAACAATGAAAATATGAGCATGGTTGCAAAGGAGTTCCACATCGTAAAATCAGCAGATACAAAGCCAGTCGTTGTTAATATGGATATTACCTGAAAAGAGGCATGCCTAAATGCACTTTCGGTTTCACCCCAAGGTTTTGGAAAATCAATCCCAGTGACCAAATTCGGATCTTGAAAATTTACAATGATAACAGTTATTAAAATAGTTAAACCTATTATTCCAAAAAAGTAATACTTAAATTCCTCGTTATTAAACACTTTGCTTATTCTTCCTTTTAAAGCAAAGTAGGTTAATACAAAATTGGTTCCTGCAATAAACATAAACAGGGTTATAATATATTGTATTATAGGATAACCGTTCCAATAGGCAACACTTGCGTTTTTTGTTGAAAATCCACCTGTACTCATTGTTGCCATGGCATGATTAATGGCATCAAACCAAGTCATCCCGGCAATTTTAAGCATAAGGAATTCAGTAATAGTTAATAAAAAATAAATAATCCAAAGTCTTTTTGCAGTTTCTGTAATTCTCGGATGCATTTTGTCTGCGGATGGTCCGGGTGCTTCAGCCATAAAAAGCTGCATTCCTCCAATGCCTAACATGGGCAAAATAGCGACTGTTAAAACAATGATTCCCATACCACCAATCCAATGTGTTGCACTTCGCCAAAATAATATACCTTTCGGCATTGATTCAATATCTGTTAAAATAGAGGCTCCAGTTGTAGAATACCCCGAAATAGTTTCGAAAAAAGCATTGGTGTAAATGGGTATGGTATCTGTAAAAACATATGGTAAAGTTCCTGTAAAAGTCAACATTAACCATCCTAATGTTACAATGAGGTATCCTTCTTTTTTTCCAAGATTTTTTTTTGCATTTCTATTAAAAAACCACATTAAAAAACCAATTGTAATAGTCGTAATTCCGGCCAGTAAAATATCCCATTTTTGGGGTTCGTTATAATAAATACTAAAAGGGATTGCCAATAACATAAATACCCCATTTAGCATAGAGGTTAACCCTAGAAAACTAATTATTAGCTTGATATTGAGATATTTCATTATTAGCTAAATAATTTTTCAACACTACGGATAGCTTCCGGCAAACAAAATACAACTGCTTTATCGCCGGCTAATATTTGAAAATCACCAAAGGTCATATGTGCTCTTCCATTTCTGATTACGCCACCAAAAACAGCTTTTTTAGTTAAGTTTATATCCTTTATCAGATTTTTTGTAACCAAAGAATTTTCTTTTACTCTAAATTCCAATACTTCAGCATCAACATTGTGCAGGTTTGCAAGTTTTAATACTTCACCTTTACGAACATATTTAAAAATGGCGCTTGCCGCCAATAATTTTTTATTAATTAAAGTATCAATGCCAATGGTCTGAGAAATATTGATATAATCCATATTTTCAACCAGCGCAATTGTTTTTTTAACGCCTTTCGATTTTGCGACTAAGCAAGACATAATGTTGGTTTCTGAATTTCCTGTAACTGCAACAAAAGCATCCATTTGTGAAATATTTTCTTCCTCCAGCAACTCAACAATTCGACCGTCACCACAAATAATTAAAGTACTCGGTAATTTTTCAGCAATCTCTTTAGCCCTTTCTTTGTTGATTTCAATTAACTTAACATTAAAATTACTTTCACATAAATTTCTCGCAGCTTTAATGCCAATTTTACCACCGCCTAAAATCATAACATCTTTTACGCCAAAAGGCTTTTTCCCCATAAGTTTATAGAGCTTTTTTATGCTTTTTTTGGGAGCCGAGAAATAAATTTGATCCTTGGATCTGTAAACCGAATTTCCTCTCGGAATTATAGTTTTACTGCTGTTTTCCGGCTTAATGGCAATAGTTATAAATTCAACAGTAGAAAAACGCTTGCGAGCTTCCTGAACCGTTAAATTTATTAATGGAGATTTATAGTCTAAGGTACTTCCCAAAATATTTAAGGTTCCGTTCTCAAATTCAATGGTGTCATTAAATGCTGATTGGTTTAATAACATTTTAATCTCATCAGCAGCCAATTCACCCGGGGAAATCATACTGTCAATTCCAATTTCGGCAAAGTCAATTTCAGAATTTTGAGTAAATTCATGATTTGAAACTCGAGCAATTGTTTTTTTAGCACCTAATTTTTTTGCCAAAATCGCTAGGGTGAAATTAGTATTTTGAGATTCTGTTACCGCTAAAAAAATATCAGCTTCATGAATGTTAATTTCTTTTAAAAGCTTTAATGAAGTCGCATCTCCTTTTTTGGTGATAACGTCGATATGATTACTCGCGTACTCAAGTTTTTCGGCGTTAAGATCAATCAAATAGATGTCTTGAGATTCAAAAGAAAGTAGTTTTGCCAAATGGAAACCAACATCTCCTGCACCAGCAATAATAATTTTCATACACAGAATATTTGATGCAAAGATATTACTCTTATATTTGATAAAAAAATTGTTTATGAATTACGAAAATAAAACTGTTTCTATAAAGTCCTGGGCTGAAGATGACAGACCAAGAGAAAAATTAGTGCTAAAAGGAAAATCAGCATTGTCAGATGCTGAATTGATTGCAATTTTAATAGGTTCGGGGAGCAGAAATGAAAGCGCTGTGGACTTGTCTAAAAGAATTTTAAATTCAATAGACAATAATTTAAACAAGCTAGGGAAATTATCAGTTTTTGATTTACAAAAATTTAAGGGAATTGGTGATGCTAAAGCCATTTCTATTATCACTGCCTTGGAACTCGGTCGCAGAAGAAGGATTGAAGAAGCCTTAGAATTGCCTCAAATTGATGGTAGCAAAGCCATTTTTAATATGATGCAGCCTGTCATTGGAGAACTTCAGCACGAAGAATTTTGGATTGTTTATTTAAATAATTCCAATAAAGTTTTGCATAAAGAACAATTGAGCAAAGGCGGATTAACAGGTACTGTGGTAGATGTTAGATTGGTATTTAAAAAAGCAATTGAATTGTTTTCTACGGCTATAATTTTGTGTCACAATCATCCTTCCGGTAAATTGCAACCCAGCCAGGCAGATAAATCCATAACCAATAAATTGAAACTGGCCGGAGAAACGCTTGATATAAAAGTGTTGGATCACCTCATTATAACAGAAAATGCTTATTTTAGCTTTGCCGATGAAAATATAATATGAAGTAGGGTTTTCAACTTATGGATATGGAATTTCAAAGGCTGGCAATTTGAACTTAATAAAATAGGGAATGTTACTCGTTTATACACATAAAATCACACCAAGACTTAACTATATCTTTAAACATTTTTTTGGCAGAATACTTAAAATTCCCATAACATTTACCACCAAAGTCAATGAATTTGTGGCGCATAACGGGCCAAAAATAACCTATTCAAAAGCACCTTTGGGTTCTGAATTTTTCATTAGAAGCCACGATTTGTTATTTGAGCAAGGCATTAATGATATTGACATCAAGATTCATAAATGGGAAGAGATCCCGTGTTTTTTTCCTGCAGGAGAATCTTCAACGATCCCATTTGATATTTTTGCGGCAAGTTTTTATTTAATAAGCAGGTATGAAGAGTATTTGCCGCACGTAAGAGATGTGCATGAACGATTTACAGTAGACGAAAGTTTGGCCTTTAAAAATGGATTTCTGGAAAAACCTGTGGTTGATATTTGGGCTTTTAAGTTTTTGGAACTGTTAAAAATTAAATTTCCAAATTATAATTATATCACAAGAGAATTTAAGTCAATATCAGCAATTAATGTAAATGTGGCTTTCATTTATAAGCATAAAGGTTTAGTGAGAACAGTTGGTGGTTCCATAAGGGATTTATTGAGTTTACAATTTATGCATTTTCGGAACAGAATGTTAACTGTTTTGAATTTCAGAAAAGATCCTTATAACACTTTTTCAACTTTGTTGAAAATTAAAAATGAGTTTAAGTTGGATATGATTTTTTTCTTTTTAATCGGGGATTATACGACTTTCGATAAAAATGTTTCCTCTTCAAATATCAATTTAAAATCATTAATAAAATCGGTTGCCGATTATTCAAGGGTTGGTTTACTATTCTCCTATTTTACTTTTAATGATGCAGTAATGTTGAAAAAGGAAAAATTAAGGTTAGAAAACATTATCAATAGGCCGATAACCTGTTCGAGCCAGCATTATTTGCGTTTAAGTCTGCCTGAAACTTATCAAAATTTAATAGATTTAGATTTGAAGGAAGATTACACAATGGGCTTTGAAAAATCCGTTGGTTTTAGGGCAAGCACATGCACGCCGTTTTATTTTTATGATTTAGATTTTGAAAGTCAGACACCCTTAAAAACATTCCCTTATGCGGTTATGGATGTTACTTTAAAAGAGCATATGGAACTTTCAAATGCAGAAAGTTTGGCTAAGATTTTGGAATTAAAAAAGGAAGTTCAAAAAGTGAATGGGACATTTATTTCGGTTTTTTATAATGATACTTTATGTGAAAATGAGTATTGGAAGGGGTGGACCAATATTTATAAAGCAGCCGTAATGTAAGTAGTAGCCCAATACATCAATTTTCAGGAAAAGTATGGGCCTAAAAAACAGGTTCGTTATTGTTAATTTTAAACGCAATTTAAGTAAATTGTCCAAAAAAAATAAATGAAACATATTAAGCACATATTCTTCGATTTGGATCACACGCTGTGGGATTTTGAAACAAATTCTAATATTGCATTTGAAACTATTTTTAAAAAACATAAAGTAAAAGTAGAACTTCAAAAGTTTTTGAATTATTATCGGGGAATTAATGAGCAATATTGGAAATTATACCGTGATGAAAAAATATCAAAAGAGGAACTTAGATTAGGCAGGTTAAAAGACACTTTTATAAAATTAAATCACAAGGTTGACATTCAATTAATCGAAGATTTATCAATAGGTTATATTGATGTACTTCCTAACAATAATCAACTATTTGAAGGCGCTCATGAAATTTTAGAACATTTGTATGTGAATTATAAACTGCATATAATCACAAACGGATTTAATGAAGTTCAGTCTAAAAAGATGAAGAATTCTGGGCTTTCCAAATATTTTGATAAAATAATCACTTCTGAAAATGCCGGTGTAAAAAAGCCAAATCGAGTAATTTTTGAATATGCATTGGCCTTGACAAATGCAGTTTCCGAAGAATCTGTGATGATTGGCGACAATTGGGAAGCCGATATTATGGGTGCTAAAGATGCGGGCTTGGATGTTATTTTCTGTAATTTTAACAAACAACCTGTTTCTGAAAACATTAAATCGATTAATCATCTAATTGAAATTAAACAGTATTTATAGCGTTAAAGGAATTTCACCCAATGTAGGTTTATGAGATTTTCAAAAATTATAGTCCTTTTTTTACTGTGTTCTTTTCTTCAAAGTTGCACAAAGGATGTCTATTTTAATCAACTGGACCAAGCAAGTGTGCAGCCAACTTACCTGGTTACTTTGATATATTTAAATTTAACGGCTCCAAATTTTTTGGATGATTTTAATAATGAAATACAGTTTTCACCAGATATTATCAGAACGCCAATAACAAAAAAGGCCGAACCCTATGTGGAAAGAGTTGAAATTACTGTTTTAACACAAAACTCATTTAACAGAGCTTTTGCATTTAAATTTGTGTTTTATGACTTATTTAATAATCCAATTTACACACTACAACCAACGATAACTGTTCCAGAAAATTCAGGTGAAACGACAACAATTATAGAAATTCCAAAAATTGATTTGAGTATTATTTACAACGCACAATATATAGGCGCTGAGTTAATTTTGTTGCCAGGTGATGATGGCAGTGTTTTGAATATGAGCGATGAAGGAATATTAAATTTAAAATCGTCTGCAAAAATATTTTTAAATTACAAGCTAAAATGAGAAAATTATTAGTTTTAAGTTTTCTTATTTTTACTCTTGGTTACTCGCAAAACAAACAGGTTTTGTACGATTTCGCAAATTTGCCCCAAACTTTATTGCTAAATCCGGGTGCTGAAGTTGATTATAAATTTCACGTTGGCGTGCCTTTTTTATCGCAAATTTCCTTTCAGGGTGGGTTTACGGGTTTTTCTGCCTATGATATTTTCGCCGATAATGGCATCAATATCAACGATAAAATTAGAGCGGCACTTTCAAATTACGGAAAGTCTGAATTTGTTGCAGTAAACCAACAGTTGGAAATACTAAGTGGTGGTTTTAGATTGCAAAATAAAAATTATTTGAGTTTTGGTTATTATGAAGAATTCGATTTATTAACCAAAATACCTAAAGATTTAGTCGATTTATTTTATGATGGAAATACGATAATTAACAAACATTATTCTGTAAAAAAGCTTGCTGCAAGAGCTGAATTTTTAGGCGTTTTACATGTTGGTTTGTCAAAAAAATTGAATGATAAATGGCAAATTGGCGCAAGGGTAAAATTATATTCGGCTATGTTCAATGTTAAATCAAAACTAAATACCGGTGCTTTATATGCGCAGTTAGGTACAAATAACACTTACAACCAACATTTGCAAAATGTGAATCTTTCACTGCAAACTTCTGGCATTATTTTGGAAAATGGAGAAACGATTGACGCTTCTTATGTGAAGAAAAATTTATTATTTGGAGGGAATTTAGGGTTGGGATTTGATGTAGGTTTTACGCATCATGTTGAAAAACAATGGACAATTTCAGGAAGCATTCAAGATTTGGGTGTTGTATATAACACGAAAAATGTAGAATCTTACAGCATAATAGGTGATTATGAAATTGAGGGTATCCAATTGGCTTTTGATCAAAATATCCCAGAAAATTATTGGGAAAATTTAAAGGATGACTTTAAGGGAAAAATTGTTTCAGACACTATTTATAAAAACTATATCTCATTTAGGCCGGTGAAGTTAAATGGATCTTTAAGCTATTCTTTTGGTCAAACGTATGATGATTGTCGGTTTTTGGTTGATGAGGGATTGTTTAATAATAAAATCGGATTTCAATGGTTTTCAACAGTTGGTGCGGTACATTCTTATATGGCAGCTACCGTATTTATTGAACACAAAATAAATAAGTATTTGCAAACAAAACTCACTTATACCGCCGACCCATATTCATTTTCCAATGTGGGAATTGGTCTGTCAACTCAAATAGGTTTGTTTAATGCCTATTTTACCGCAGATAATTTATTGAATTTAAATAACATGTATGCTGCAAAAAGCGCCAGTTTTCAATTAGGACTTAATTTAATATTAAAAAAGAAAAATTAGTAACTTTACAATATTCAACATAAAGAAATGTATCAATGTCAACAAAATCTATTGTATTATTATGAACAAATTATTTTCAACCTGTTTTTTATTTTTACTGCTTAGCAGTTCCATGAGTTATGGTCAAAAAAGCATCAATTCGTATAAATATATTGTAGTACCAAAACAATTTGAATTTCAAAAATCAACGGATCAGTATCAGTTGAATTCGCTGACTAAATTTTTATTTGAACGTGCCGGTTTTACAGTAGTTTTCACGGATGAAGGCTTTCCTAAGGATTTGGCGAATGATAGATGTTTGGCATTAAACGCTTCGGTAAATAATGCATCAAGTTTGTTTACTACAAAACTTAGTATTGATTTATCAGACTGTTATAATCAAGTAGTTTTTTCAACCGAAGAGGGAAAGTCAAAAGAAAAGGATTATAAAATGGCATATCACGAAGCCTTAAGAAATGCTTTTGTTGACCTTGAAAATTTGAAATATGCGTATGATAGTACTTTAGCTGCCGATGAAAATAGTATTGCATATAAGAAGGTGAAAATTGAGAAACCGGCAGTAAAGGAAATTGTGCCGATAGTTGCTGTAAAGGAAGTTACAGTGGTAAAGGATATTCCACCTATGGAGGTTGCAAAACAAATTGTTGTTAATGGAGGCAGTGAAGCTGAAAATGAGCCAGTAAAATCATTCGTTGCTCCTGTAGTTAATTCAATTGAAGGAAAATATTTTGTTGATAAATGGGGAGAATGTGAAATTTCGGCCAAGGAAGGTTATTACGCTTTTGTTGGCGGTGATGAAAAATTTGAATTTGCGGTCATTTACAAAACAACTATTCCCAATTTATTTATTATAAAATGGGCAGCTTTTAAACAACCTCGGTTGCTTGAATTGGACTTGCAAGGCAATTTAAAAGTGGAAGATGGAAGTGGTGATAAAATATATAAAAGAGTGCAATAGCACTGTCATTTTAGCAAAATAACCTCGATTGCAAGAATGATTATCATAATCAAAAAAAGGAGTGGTGTTTTGGCACCACTCCTTTTTTATAAAATATTTTAGGTGGCTTTATGCATTAGCATATTACCACACTTTTTAAAGAGTTGCCACCAAATTTAATCATTTAGTATTTTCCATAAGGTATCTTTTAATTCCATTAGGCCTTGTTGGGCAACCGATGAAATGAAAAGGGTTTTAATTCCTCTAGGCAGTTCCTTGATAGTTTCTTCTTTTAATTCATCATCCAACAAATCGGATTTTGAAATTGCAAGCAACCTGTTTTTATCCAGTAATTCAGGATTGTGTTGTTTTAATTCATTCAATAAAATAGTATATTCTTTTTGAATATCGTCAGAATCTGCAGGAATTAAAAATAATAAAATGGAATTTCTTTCAATATGGCGTAAAAAGCGATGTCCCAAGCCTTTTCCTTCCGCAGCACCTTCAATTATCCCTGGAATATCGGCCATTACAAATGTTTTAAAATCACGATATTCCACAATACCCAAATTGGGTTTTAATGTAGTAAAAGGATAATCAGCAATTTTAGGCTTAGCGGCTGTAACAACAGAAAGTAGCGTAGATTTTCCAGCATTTGGAAAACCAACCAAACCAACATCAGCCAATACTTTTAATTCTAATTGAAACCAGCCTTCTTTCATATCAATACCTGGCTGTGCGAATCTTGGAGTTTGATGTGTTGACGATCTGAAATTCCAGTTTCCCAATCCGCCCATTCCACCTTCAAGTAAATGCTGCTCTGGGTTTTCGTGTGTGATTTCAAATAAAATTTCCTTTGTTTCCCCATCTCTAATTATGGTTCCCATAGGAACTTCAATATAAACATCTTTACCGTCTTTTCCGGTACTTCGCTGCTTGCTGCCATCTCCACCGTGCTCGGCTTTGAAGTGTTTTTTAAATTTTAGCGGAAAAAGTGTCCACATGTTTTTATTTCCACGAACAATAATATGTCCGCCGCGACCTCCGTCTCCACCATCAGGCCCGCCTTTTTCAACATATTTTTCCCTATGGAGATGTGTGGAACCACGCCCTCCGTTACCGGAAGAGGCGTAAACTTTTACATAATCAACAAAATTTTCTTCAGTCATTTTCGTATAAAATTGTTTACCCAAGTTTGGGTTTAAGCGCGCAAAGGTACAATTTTGAAAGTGAAAATTTAACTCTTTGTCAATTTAGCGAAAAAATATTTTTCTATAATTGATCAATTATTTCCGATAATCGTATTGTAATATCATCAATGGTTCCTACACCGTTTGCACCAAAATATTTACCTTGAATTTGGTAATAATCCTTTAAAACAGCTGTTTTTGTATTGTATTCGTTAAAACGATTTCGAATTTTACTTTCGTCCTGATCATCGATTCTACCACTAATTTTACCTCTTTCCAACAAGCGTGTAACCAATAAATTTTCAGGTACTTCTAATGCAATCATGCCACTAACGATTTCTCCTTTTTCTTCTAAAAATTCATCTAAAGCCTTTGCTTGGGATTTAGTGCGCGGAAATCCGTCAAATATAAACCCGTTTGCATTTGAATTTTTATCAACTTCGGCCTTCAGCATATTAATAGTGACTTCATCAGGAACCAAATTTCCATTGTCCATAAAGGATTTTGCCAATATTCCAAGTTCTGTTTTGTTATTGATATTGGAACGGAAAACGTCGCCTGTTGAAATATGGAGAAGATTGTATTTTTTTTTAAGCATATCTGCTTGAGTTCCTTTTCCTGCGCCCGGAGGTCCGAATAAAACAATGTTTTTCATTTTTGGAGGAGTTGTAAGTTGATAAATACTGGCAAGATTTCTACCTAAGCCATCATAATCTAAACCGTAACCGATTATAAATTTATCTGGAATTGGAATTCCGATATAATCAATTTTCAATTCTTTTTTAAATACATCTGGTTTAAAAAATAAGGTGGCTATTTTAAGTTGTTTTAATTTTCTACCACTAAAGATGTCATAAATTTCCTGAAGCGTATTTCCTGTGTCAATAATATCTTCTAAAATAATAACAGTTTTCCCTTCCAAATCTTCGTTTAAACCCACTAACTGTTTTATTTTCCCAGTAGAACTAGTGCCTACATAAGAAGCCAATTTTACAAATGAAACGGTACAGTTGTAGTTGTATTTACGAACCAAATCGGCAACAAGCATGAATGAACCGTTTAATATTCCAACAAAAACCGGTGTTTCGCCTTTACAGTCTTCAGTAATTTGTTCAACCATTGAATCTACGGCTTCAGCAATTTTTTCTTCTGATATGTATTTTTTAAAATAGGTACTGTGTAATTTAATGATGCTCATTTTTATGCTTTGTTACAAATTTAATAATCAATAAATAATATTAGCCCTTAATTCTGTTTTAGTTGCTAATTTAAAATACAAAAACCGTTTTGTCAATTCAAAACGGTTTTGTAAAATAGGTTTGAATAGCTAATTATTTTTTAGCTTTATCTTTATCTAGTTTTTTAACACTGTCAAACAAAATTGGTGATGCAATAAACCATGAGGAATAAGTACCAATGGCAATACCAACAATTAATGCAAACATAAATCCTTTAATTGAATCACCTCCAAATATGAATATGGCACCCAATACAAGTAACGTAGTTAATGAAGTATTTATCGTTCTACCCATTGTACTATTTAAACCGGTATTTATAACCTTATAAAAAGTCCAAGAAGTATGTGTTTTACTGAATTCACGAATTCTGTCATAAACAATAACCGTATCATTTATTGAATATCCTAAAACGGTTAATATGGCAGCAATAAAAGATTGTCCAATTTCCATATCAAAAGGTAATATTTTATAAAATATTGAAAATATACCAAATACAATAATTACATCATGAAATAATGCAACAATAGCGCCTAAACTGTATTGCCATTTTCTAAATCGCACTAAAATATAAAGGAATATAACTAAGAGTGACCCTAAAATAGCCCAACCTGCAGCCGTTTTAATATCATCGGCAATGGTTGGCTCAACTTTTATGGAACTTAAAATACCAATTCCTTTTGCGCCAGCGTAACCTGGTTTAAATTCTTCTAAAGTAAGTCCGGCTGGGTTATATGGTTTTAAACCGGTATATAATAATTTTTGCACTTCATCATCAATTTCCTTGTCTTCTAATTCTATTTTATATTTGGTGGTAATTTTTAATTGACTCACGTCACCGTAGGTTTTCACCTCCGGAGCATCACCAAATACATCTTTTAATGACACAGCCACATCTGTAGCGCTCATTGCTCTATCAAATTTGACAACGTATGATCTACCACCAACAAAATCAACTCCATAGTTTAAGCTATTAGTAAATAATGAATAAATACTAAATAAAATTAAAACACCTGAAAATATATAAGCTGGCTTTCTTAATTTCAAGAAATCCACATTAATTTTGGTAAACCATTTTTTTGTGATTTTTGTATTAAAGGTGAATGTTTTTCCTTTGCTCGCATACCAATCAATTAACAAACGAGTGATAAAAATTGCGGTAAACAAAGAAGTTAATATACCTACAATAAAGGTATAAGCAAATCCTTTTACCGGGCCAGTTCCAAAAACATACAAAATGATACCTGTTAATAATGAAGTAACGTTGGCATCTAATA
>Ga0209414_1000520_pt1 | contig 18300 bp, 16 predicted proteins | sample LakVidmifraction_4_FD_181154 | JGI IMG/M metagenome (GOLD analysis project Ga0209414, IMG submission 181154) | Hypersaline microbial communities from Lake Vida, Antarctica - Brine Hole Two &gt;0.2 micron (SPAdes) (version 2) | ecosystem: Environmental > Aquatic > Non-marine Saline and Alkaline >... | reverse complement strand
AGGATTAAAACTAATAACAATTGGAATCATATAGCGTAAAACTTTGTTGGTGGGGTCGAACAAAAATATTTCATCCACACAAACCGTGACAGAACCATCATTTTACGATACTCCTTGTTTATATCAGTGACATCTTTTAACAATAGAATATAGTATAAACTTAAAGACGGGGATTGTCAATTACCCACTCATTTTGAGAAAGAACCTTACTTTCTGAGATTGAAAAAATGAAAAAAGTTTCAAAATAATAAATTATTTCTTGACAAGAGCAATATTATTGATAAAATATGTGCAAATTATTAATATTTGTTTTGACGTAAAATGAATTTATAGAAAAGAACAGAGTAAAAGCTCGTTGGTTTGCTTTTGAACGTCATTTTTTTTTTGGTATTACGTAACAAACACATTTTGAATTATAACTACAATGAACTTTAAGCTGTGCAATCTCGACTTTTGGTCGATGTTAAAGGAGATTATAATCGTTATGAAAAAGGCAAAGATGACATTCATTAATACTCAACCTTGCACTGGTGTTGCTCGTTGCACAAAACACCTCTCCCACTCAAGCTCTTTTTCTATGGATAAGATCAGAAATTCCAATCATTGCACTGCTGTTTCTGACAGCTGTGGACGGTTTTGTTTCAGGGCTAATTCTTTCGGAGTCAAAGCAGATATTCATCTAAAAAATGAACAAAAAAATCAAAGCGTTGAAAAACAAGATTCAGGAAGGCAAGGCGAAGCTGTCACAGCTTGCTAAGGCATCTGACGATGCTTGGGATTCAATCAAGGACGGCGTGGAAACTACTTGGGATTCCTTGAAGCATGCGTTTAGTGACGCTACCTCGAAATTCAAGGAATAGAAAGCGACCTAACAAACCATTACAGTGGACAAGCACTTTTGCGACCATCTGGGACCTGGAGCGTTAGGCAAAATAACAAACAAACGAAAGGTAGAAATTATGTTATACATAATTGCAACAGTACTCATAGTGCTATGGTTGGTGGGATTAATTACATCCTACACCATCGGCGGATTCATTCACATTCTGCTAGTAATAGCAATCATAATCATTCTGGTGCGTGTCATCAGCGGTCGCAAACCGCTTTAACCGTCTCAGATATTTAGGAAAAAAACATGAATAAAATTATATCTCTCGCATTGGTTGTCGTCGGAGTGGTTCTGATTATATGGGGCATAAGCGCCATGGATTCTTTAAGTTCCGACGTATCTCAATTCTTTACGGGTGCGCCCACCAACAAAGCCATGTGGCTATTGATCGGCGGAATTGTCATCGCAATCTTTGGATTGATCGGCACTTTACGCATACGCAGTAAAAGGAAAAAACGATAACTGCCGTCTAACAAGGCGCCAAACATGCACGGTGAAACCACTAAGGTTCACCGTGGATGTAGGATGTGGCAATAATGCCTTTTACTGCAATGGGTGAAGTCAGGAGGACAAAAAAATATCTGAAAAGATAGCTAGCTTATTCAACCCGATCTTACAAAGTGATCTTAAATTTCTGGTGGAGTACATAAACGTGTATTCCAATCAATATAATTAAGATTTGAATTATTTTTTATTAGCTTTTGGATGAGAAACAAGAAAAATATATTTTCGACGACCAACCCAGCAACTACATATCTGGGCTGAAGTTATAACTTGAAAGTTAATTGTTTTAGTAGTAGCTGGGCTACAGTACAGTGTAAGTGATACCGATGCTAAACTGTAGCGGCGATGGTTCATCGCCGAACACTATAAGTGTCTCAACCAGAAAAGCAAAAAATTAAATATAACGTCAGAAATTGCTGGACAAGATTAGCCTCTATATGTAATTATAGATTCGTGTTTTATATCCTATTGATTTAAGTATGATTAAATTAATAGGAAATTAAGATAAGTTGCCAAATGGCAATATTAACAAAGAAAGGATATCAAGTTATGAAAAAAACAGATAAGATAACTCTAAGATCTGCAATGGTTATTGTAACGGTTGCACTAATAGCAGTGACTTTTGGTTGCAAAAAAAACAATCAAGAAATGTCAGATGATACAACAATTGAGAAGATGAATCAACAAGCTACAGAGACAGGCGAATCTCTCAATAAAGCAGCTGAAAAAACTGGTGATAAAGCTGGTGAAGCTGGAGAAGCAATAAAGGAAACAGCAGAAAAAGTTGCTGATAAGACAAAGGAAGTTGCTTCAGATGCTGGTGAAGCAATAAAGGATACAGCAGTAAAAGCTGTTGATAAGACAAAGGAAGTTGCATCAGATGCTGGTGAAGCAATAAAGGATACAGCAAAAAAAGCTGTTGATAAGACAAAAGAAACAGCAAAAAAAGTTGCTGATAAGACAAAGGAAGTTGCTTCAGATGCTGGAGATGCAATAGAAGATACGATGGAAGATACTTCAGACAAGATGTCTGATTAGAAAGATTAATGGTTTTTTATAATGCACGTTTTTATGATTAAAAACGTGCATTTTTTTAGTCACTAAATTATTTTTAGTCAGTATGATGGCAAACTCTAAAAAATGATATCCAAATTATTTTTTTACCTATTCATGAACTTTGCCAACTACATCATTGAAAAGCAACAGTATCAAACTCTTTCAGCCATCTGTTCTGATTCAAACAACAAATAATTATAAATGTTAAATGTTAAATGATAGAAAACCTGCGGCATTGTCACGCCGTAGACTGGAACAACGAAGGCGGAAGCAATTCCTAGCCTCGCAGAGTAAAACTTAGATCTTAGACCATAGAACTTAGAACTATAAAAGAATAGGTCTGAAAAGAAGGTAAAACTTTTGACAGAACCAAAAACAAGGTACTGTCAAAAGTTCTATGAAAAATATTGGCTCTTTCTCAAAATGAGTGGGTGATTTATTATTTCTTTGTTCGACTACGTTGTAGTCGTTCATTAATAATGATTAATTGCCATGCATTTCATACATGGCTATTAATGTTGAACAGCTTCCATGCTTCGCTCTACGAGCTACGCAGGACACGGTCGCTGTTCTAAGACTACGACTGTGTCCTGCATAGCCGAAGGCGACGCATGGAAGTAGTCAAATCTTAGTAGCCCCGTATGCAATGCGGGGTAATTATTATTAAACAACACGACCCTGACTGCGTCCTGCGTAGCTTGAAAAGCGAAGCATGGAAAGCGAAGCATGGAAGGGGTCGAATGAAAACAAACTACCCACTCATTTTGAGAAAGAACCTACAATGTGTTGACAATAGGCACACATTTGTTTAATATATGCTTATGAAATATTTTGATTGGAATGAAAATAAAAATCAGTGGTTAAAAGAAGAACGGCATATTTCTTTTGAAGCTGTTGTTAATTACTTGGAAGATGGAAAAATCATAAATACGATACATCATCCAAATATAGAAAAATACCCAAACCAACGGATCTTTATCATTGAACATGAGAATTATGCTTATTTAGTTCCATTTGTCGATGATGATACAACAGTATTTCTAAAAACAATCATTCCAAGTCGTAAGGCAACAGAAAAATATTTAAGGAACAAGAACAATGAATAAATATACAGATTATGAAAAAGATATATTAGAATCATATGACAACAATGAATGGCTATCAACTTCAGACATTGAAAATGATAAGAAAAGATATAGTCAAATTGCAAAAAATACAATTCTAAAAAATAAAAGAATAAACATTAGAATATCAGAAAGAGATTTGGCAAAATTAAAAATGAAGTCGACAGAGGAAGGTTTGCCCTATCAGACTTTAATTTCAAGTGTTTTGCATAAATACATTTCCGGAAAACTCACAGAACAGAAATAGTCCTTTCCCCATTTTCTTTAAGCTCAAATCGGTCGAAGATTATTATAAAGTTTATGGAATAATGGTTGCTGGCAATTGTTGTTATAGCCCCAGCGGGGCGACATCTTTGTCTGTGCCACGCCGTAGACTGCGAAGTAGCGAAGGAGGGAGCCCCGGGTTTTAACCCGGGGGAAGAAAACATAAACCATAAGAATCCCATAGGGATGACATCTTAAGGATTAGATTATGCCACCCCGCCCTCATTTTGCTAATAATATTAGGGAAATGGGGGCGGGGATTGACCTTGGGTTAAAACCCAAGGCTACCTAGATATCATCTCTATGAGATTAAATATGGTTAATATTTAAGATGTTGTCCACAATAATCTACGAAGAACCTAAATATATCATATAAACAAAAGAGTTGTTGCAAATGATGTGATAATTAATTATGTTACATCTAATTACTGAGTGGTATTTCCGTAGAATCACCCATGACATGCCGAGGCTAAACGAGTTTAAATCATTTTTAACAGGTAAATTATATGAAGACTAAAGAAAATCAAAATATTGAATGGAAGAAGAATTGGAGAGACGAATATCTAAAATGGATATGCGGTTTTGCCAATGCACAAGGCGGTACTCTCTACATTGGAAAAGATGACAATGGGAATATCGCAGGTTTAACAAATGCTCCAAAACTTTTAAAAGATATACCGAATAAAATTAGAGACATACTGGGTATTATTGTTGATGTAAATCTTTGCTCTGAAAACAATCTTGATTATCTAAAAATCATTGTCGAACCTTATCCTTATCCAATTAGCTATAAAGGTGAATACCATTACCGTACGGGCTCTACTAAACAAGAATTAAAAGGAGCGGCTCTGGATAAATTTCTGCTAAAGAAGCAAGGATTACATTGGGATGCGTTGCCAATTCAAAGAGCAACGGTTGCTGAACTCAGCTCATTAGATACTTTTAAATCCCTTGCAATAAAAAGTCAGCGTATTGACGAAACTATACTTTTAGAAGAAGATGAACAGATTTTAGAAAAACTTAGACTGTTTAATGAAGGTAGTTTAAAACGAGCCACTGTTTTACTGTTTCATCCTGATCCAGAAAAATATATCACTGGTGCTTTTGTTAAAATTGCCTTTTGGGAAAGTAAAAGTGAAATTCTTTATCAAGATGAAGTTCATGGAACTCTTTTTGAACAAGCTGAAAAAACAATTGATATTCTAACCACAAAATATTTAAAAGCTGAGATTTCTTATGAAGGCCTTGTCCGCATTGATAAACTTCCAATGCCTAAGAAAGCATTGCGAGAAGCAGTTCTAAATGCAATTGTTCATAAAGATTACTCTAGTGGGACCCCAATTCAAATTTCGGTTTATAAAGACAAAGTAATGATTTGGAACAATGGGGAGTTGTTTCAAGGTTGGACCGTTAACAATCTTTATTCAAAGCATTCATCACAACCCTACAACCCTGATATTGCCAATGCTTTTTTTCGTGCTGGCTTGATTGAAGCTTGGGGACGCGGTATAGAGAAAATGCAAAATGCCTGCAAAGAACATGGTTCTCCAGAACCAGAAATTAATTATGAAATGGGTGGACTTTGGACAATTTTCTTATTTAAGCAGGAAGCCATAAGAAAGCACTCTGCAAAAACGCTACCAGAAACGCCACCAGAAACGCTACCAAAAACGCTACCAGAAACGCCAGAAGCGATTCTTGTTGAATTGAAGAAACAGCCTTCACTAACGTTGGTAGAGGTCGCTGGACAGATTGGAAAATCTGTCAGTGCGGTTAAACGTGCGGTTAAAAAACTTATAAAAGAAGGCAAGTTGCGACGTGTGGGACCTCAGAAAAATGGATATTGGGAGGTTGTTGAAAATGGTAACTAACAAAATAAAATGCCAGATGGCCAGAAATAACACGAACTGGTAGAGAAACTAGTGGAGAAACTAGTAGAGAAACTAAAGAAGTCGGCAAGCAGTGGGCCAATGAGTGGGCCAATAGAGATTTTGAATATGATAAGAGAAAGTTGCAAAATAAGCAAGAGAGCCATTGCTGTTAGGTTGGGCATCAATAGATCTGCTGTTGAGAAACATCTCAATACACTTCTGGACAAAGGTGTGCTTAGGCGTATTGGTGGAACTCTTGGGCATTGGGAGGTGAACGATGAAGAATAAAAATATCCCCGAAATTCGCTTCAAGGGCTTTGCTGATAAGCGGAAATAAAAGAAACTGGTGGATACTACGAACTAAGCTAATTGCATCATAATTGCACCAATTGCACCAATTAGGCGATATAAAAGTTGACTAAAATAACAATAAAATGAAAAAGTCGCCACACTGTGGCGAGTTGTATAGTTGGTCTATCATCGACATATTGCGTCCTTAAAGCAAAAGAGATAATGAGATTGTCCAACAACCTGTTGGACGAATCTCAATGGAAATATAATTAATTACAACTTTGAATAAATAACAAAAAAACAAAGCTTTTTAGATGACAAAAAAAAATCAAAAATCAAAAACTAAGCTCTCAGAAAAAGATAGACTCGTTGATGCTCGGAAGTGGTTAAGAAGGCAAACCCATCCAAACAATAAGTTAATTGAACTTTATATGAAAAGATATGGCATTAATGAATCTATTGCAATCATTGAATTAATGACATTGGGTTATCGAGATGAATTGATGATTGCTCAATACGAAAAAGATAATATAGAGTGGAAGTATATGGTAGAGCCACTATCCGGAGAAATGCTGGTGGTTCCTGAGGGAACACAAGAGCATGAACTTTATACATCAGACATTTACTAACCAAGGCATGCACGACACAATCGTACACTTACGCCCGTGACGCCCGTTGTTAACAGAAACTTTTGGCAATATTGCTTTTTCTTCCTTGCCTCCAGCGTGTCCGGCGTAGTAGGCCATTCATTACATTCATTGCTTCACCCTATTGTTTATCTTTAATGGTTAAAGCCCCTCTCACAACCTCGAGTGTACGAACACCTCTTTCTTCTTCCCCATTACTTTATAATAATCTTCTATCGATTTGAGATTAAAGAAATGACAACCTTATTGCAGACCACGTTGCCATTTTGCATTCTTAAAGCAAAATGACGGCGTGGACTGCAATATATTTTCTTAGCATTAGATTCGCTTTGTCACGCCGTCTTTGTCGAGCAGTAGTACCGAAGGCTGAAGTCCGGAACGGCGAAGGAGGATGTAGATTAGTGTGATTCGTGGTAAACATCTTATATTCTTTTTCTTAATCGGCACTATTACTTATCCCGAACATCCTGTTATCCGGTCAAAAAGATTTGGAAAAGGGCAAATATATCGCATAAACAAAAGAGTTGTTGCAAATGCTATAATAATTAGTTATGTTACATCTAATTACTGAGTGTTATTTCAGTAACTTCGCCAATCAAAGATGAAAAATCATCTTTGAGATTGTTAACAAATATTAGAAAGAATTATTTTACGAACATTCGTATAATAATTGTTCGGCAAGGAGAACAGATGGCATACAATGAGAAGATCGGAAGAGCCATTGCAACGTTTGACAGCACGGTAAAGAAAGCTGGCTTTTCGTCTGATGCAGAACGCAAAATCTTGTCGATCTTGCGTTCCATGGAGTACCAAGTTGAAATGGGCGAGTGTCCTCCTGTCCCCGCAATACAGCATTTGCAGGCAGCAATCCAGGCATGGATCAAGGCAGATGGACAAGATCGTAAAGGACTGATGATGTCACTCGACAGATGTGTTGCCATAGTATTGAAAGAGGTTGGAGATGCCGAACAAAGCAATGCAGGCTAAAAAATGCTCGCGCATTTTTAGCCTGATTGCGAACGTTATACAAAAAAGAATGACAGATATGATAGGAAAAATTAAAGACTGGTTGAATCTTGGAGTATTACCACTTCTTGGGATACTAATTTTCACAAGCTTTTTCATTTTCTTGCCGGAAGAAAAAGGCGATAATAAGACTTTTAAATTAGATGGAATTAATGTATTATTTAGGTTGGTTGAAATTAATTTAGGCATTCCTTAAGCAAGCTTTAAAGCCAAGTATTAGGCTGTTCCATTTGCAATAATTAATTAGATTATAGAGCCAATTACAAAAGTTGATTAATTATAATTTTAACAAATAAGATAAATTACCTTTCAAATATATTTATCTCGGGGCTTCACCCCTTTATTTATTTGAAAGAGGCTCTATATTATATAATTTCGATCACCTGTCTGCGTGCTACGCACAGGCAGGCAGATCGAACGCTACATTGCTTGCAAAATAACGTTGATTGCTAATAATGTAGAGTCGGTTCTATGAACCGAAAATAAAACGTATTTAAACAGGAGTTTCACAATGACGAGTACCCAACAACGGGCCGAACTACAACGCCAAATTTGGCAAATTGCGAATGATGTTCGCGGCTCAGTTGATGGCTGGGATTTTAAGCAGTATGTATTAGGTACTTTGTTCTATCGTTTTATTAGCGAAAACTTTGCCAGTTACATTGAAGGTGGAGATGAAAGCGTTAATTATGCCGAGCTCCCCGATGATGTCATCACTGCAGAGATCAAAGACGATGCCATTAAAACCAAAGGTTATTTCATCTACCCCAGCCAGTTGTTTGTAAAAATTGCTGCCAATGCCAACAATAACGCAAACCTGAACACCGACTTGGCTAATATATTTTCTGCCATTGAAAGCTCAGCCAATGGTTACCCATCCGAAGTGGATATTAAAGGCTTGTTTGCTGATTTTGATACCACGAGCAACCGCCTGGGCAACACTGTTGTAGATAAAAACACCCGCTTAACCGCTGTACTAAAAGGTGTAGAAAAACTTGGCTTTAGCAAGTTTCAAGAAAGCCAAATTGATCTATTTGGCGATGCCTACGAGTTTTTGATTTCTAATTATGCCGCCAATGCAGGTAAATCTGGTGGAGAATTTTTCACCCCGCAAAGCGTGTCCAAGCTTATTGCACAACTGGCAATGCACAAGCAAAAAACTGTCAATAAAATTTACGATCCTGCTGCAGGTTCAGGTTCACTATTATTACAAGCTAAAAAGCACTTTGATGCTCATATCATTGAAGATGGCTTTTTTGGTCAAGAAATTAACCACACGACCTATAACCTTGCACGTATGAATATGTTTTTGCACAATATTAACTACGACAAATTTAATATTATGCTAGGCAACACCCTATTAGCTCCACATTTTGACGATGACAAACCATTTGATGCCATTGTGTCTAACCCTCCCTATTCAGTAAAATGGATTGGCAGCGACGACCCAACACTGATTAATGATGAACGCTTTGCCCCCGCAGGTATATTAGCGCCCAAATCAAAAGCCGACTTTGCTTTTGTATTGCATGCTCTCAGTTATCTGTCCAGCAAAGGTCGTGCGGCTATTGTCTGCTTCCCAGGTATTTTTTATCGTGGTGGTGCAGAAAAGAAAATTCGCCAATATTTGATAGACAACAACTATGTAGAAACTGTAATTTCTTTAGCTCCCAACCTATTTTTTGGAACATCTATTGCTGTAAATATCTTGGTACTTTCCAAACACAAAACCGACACCAAAACCCAGTTTGTTGACGCAAGCAGTCTGTTTAAAAAAGAGACGAACAATAATGTGCTTACCAATAAACACATTGAGCAAATTATGACAGCGTTTGACAAGAAAGACGATGTTGCTCATTTTGTTCACTCCGTAGAATGCGACGTGATAGCCGAAAATGACTACAATCTATCGGTAAGCTCTTACGTGGAAGCCGAAGATACCCGCGAAAAGATTGATATTACCAAGCTCAATGCTGAGCTTAAAACCACAGTATCAAAAATTGACAAGTTGCGTTCTGATATTGATTCCATTGTTGCAGAAATTGACCTGCCTGCCCTGTCTGCCCGACAGGCAGGCGGCAGGCAGGGGGATGTCTAATGTTTTACACATATGTTCTACTTTGTGATAATGGATCTTATTATAAGGGGTTTACCAGTAATCTTGAGTCTCGTTATCAGCAACACTTGAGTGGCAATGGTGCGCAGTACACAGCAAAACATAAGCCTGTAGAAATTGTATATTATGAAACTTTCGAAACGGAACAGGAAGCTGTTGCAAGTGAAAAATATTTTAAATCTGGCCTGGGTCGTGAATGGCTGAAAAGCCAAATTGAGATATATGCTGACAAAAAAGAAAAGACACCAGGAGATGCTTTATGAGCGAGGAACAACAAGGAAATATAATTATTTATCAGTCAGAAGACGGTAATACTAAAATTGATGTTCGGCTTGAAAATGATAATATATGGCTTTCGCAACAGCAAATGGCTGAGCTTTATCAATCATCGAGAACAAATGTAGTAGAGCATATAAAACACATATACGAAGAAGGTGAGCTAGGCAAGGATTCAACTTGTCGGAATTTCCGACAAGTTCGATTAGAGGGTAATCGTAATGTACAAAGAGATATACCTTTTTATAACCTAGATATGATTATTTCGTTGGGATACAGGATAAAATCACACATTGCAACAAAATTTCGTATCTGGGCTACAGAACGCCTGAAAGAATATATCATTAAAGGTTTTACAATGGATGATGAACGGCTGAAAGGTACTGGTGGAGGTAGTTACTGGAAAGAGTTACTCGACCGTATTCGTGATATTCGAAGCAGTGAAAAAGTAATCTACCGCCAAGTGCTTGACCTTTATGCAACTAGTATAGACTATGACCCAAAAACACCAGAGTCTATTCAGTTTTTTAAAGTAGTGCAGAACAAATTACATTACGCAGTTAACAAACAAACAGCTGCAGAAACTGTCTATTCTCGAGCTGATACCGAAAAAAACTTTATGGGATTAACCAACTTCCCTGGACAAATCCCTATAAAATCAGATGTAAGAATTGCCAAAAACTATCTAAATAGTGATGAGCTATTTCGACTAAACCGCATGGTATCTGCATTTTTTGACCTTGCTGAAATAAAAGCACATGAGCATACTAAAATGCAGATGAAAGACTGGGTTGATGAATTAGATCGTTTCACAACGATATATGGCAAAGGAACTCTTGAAAATGCTGGAAAAACAAGCCATATCAAAGCTATGAAAAAGGCAACAGAGGAATACCTGAAATATCAGAAAAAGACTATCTCGCCTGTCGAAAAAGACTACCTCGATACAGTAAAGACCTTGGAACAAGCCATCTCAAAAAAGAGGGACAATGCATGAATATGAACTTTATGGAAAAAATGCTCGAGGGTGTGACTGTGGAATGGAAGGCTTTGGGGGAAGTGGCTAACATTAAGAACGGAAAAGATTGGAAAAAGTTGGGTGATGGTGATACTCCCGTTTATGGTTCAGGCGGTATTATGGCACATGTAAATGCTTGCACTTATAATAAACCTACAGTACTAATTCCAAGAAAAGGGTCAATAACAAATATTTTTTATGTTGAAACTCCAATTTGGAATGTTGATACAATTTATTATACGGAGATTGACACCAACCAACTCTCACCTAAGTTTTTTTATTACTATATGAAAACATTAGATTTAATGAAATTAGATACTGGTTCAGGTAGACCAAGCCTAACGCAAGCCATTCTAAATGTAATCCAAATCCCAATTCCGCCACTCGAAATTCAAGCTGAAATTGTCCGCATTTTGGACGCATTCACTGCGCATACAGCGGAGCTGACAGCGGAGCTGACAGCTCGAAAGAAGCAATACAACTACTATCGCGACCAATTATTAACCTTTGACCTGCCTGCCGGCAGGCAGGAGAGCCAATCCGAATGGAAAACCTTGGGGGAAGTGGCGAAGTTAGTTCGTGGAAATGGTTTGCCAAAAACTGATTTTACCGAAACTGGTATACCTGCTATTCACTATGGACAGATTTATACTTATTACGGTGTATTTGCAACAGAAACTAAATCTTTCGTTTCGTCCGAGACGGCTAAGAAATTAAAAAAAGTTGACACGGGCGATGTTGTAATCACAAACACAAGTGAAACTTATGAAGATGTTGGAAAAGCCATGGTTTATCTAGGTGAGCAACAGGCAGTTACAGGTGGGCATGCGACAATCTTTAAGCCAAGTAAGATTATCTTAGGAAAGTATTTTGCTTATTTCACTCAAACAGATGTATTTACAAAAGAAAAAAGAAGATATTCAAAAGGGGCAAAAGTTATTGATGTTTCAGCAACTGATATGGCGAAAATACAAATCCCCATCCCGCCCCTCGCTGAACAAGAACGCATCGTTGACATCTTAGATAAATTCGATGCATTAACGAACTCGATCAGCGAAGGCTTGCCACGTGAAATTGAATTACGCCAAAAGCAATATGAGTATTATCGAGATTTACTTTTAAGCTTCCCAAAAGATGATTAACCGCAAAGAACGCAAAGAGACACAAAGAAAAAAGGTGATGAGATGACAGAAAACAATGAACGTATGCTTACATCCCGGGATGAAACGACCGACTTTTTGCTTTACACTGCTCCAGACGGTGAAGTCAAAGTTGAATGTATTCTGCATGATGAAACCATCTGGTTGACACAAAAACGAATCTCCGAACTGTTTGGAGTGGGAATTCCAGCTGTTTCAAAACATTTAACTAATATATTCAACGAAGGAGAACTGGTTGAGAATTCAGTTGTTTCCATTTTGGAAACAACTGCATCGGATGGGAAAAACTATCAAACCAAGTATTACAACTTAGATGCAATCATATCTGTAGGTTATCGAGTAAATTCCTCAAAGGCAACTCAATTCCGCATCTGGGCGACACAACTACTGAAAGAGTACATTACCAAAGGTTTTGCCATGGATGATGAACGACTGAAAAATGGTCGTTTTTTCGGCAAGGACTATTTTCGCGAACTGCTGGAACGAGTTCGTTCTATCCGTGCGTCTGAACGTCGGATTTATCAACAAATCACTGACATTTTTGCCGAGTGCAGTATCGACTATGATCCGAAATCAGAAACCACCAGGGATTTTTATGCCCATGTACAGGATAAGTTCCACTTCGCAATTACCGGGCATACAGCAGCAGAAATAATTTATCTGAATGCTGACGCAGAAAAACAACTTATGGGCATGATGACTTATAAAAATGCACCAGATGGACGTGTACTAAAATCCGACGCCAAGATTGGTAAAAACTACCTACCGGAAAAAGAGATCAAAAAACTGGAACGAGCGGTTACAGCATTCTTTGACTATATCGAACGCATAATTGAAAACCGCAGCACTTTTACCATGGAAGGTTTTGTCGAAAGTGTTAACCGTTTCCTTGAATTTAACGAATATCAGATTCTTGAAGGCTATGGTTCCATTTCCCGAAAACAGGCGGAAGAAAAAGCTTTTACAGAATATGAGAAATTTAACAAGAATCAACGCATAGAGTCCGACTTCGATAAGGCAGTCAAGCAACTCACCATCCAAAATAATCAAGGAGAAACATAATGATTGATTACACTAAAACCATTGCAGAATCTAAGAATTTTATCATTTTAGATAAATACACCAAGTATTGGCAGGTAAATGAAGCCTATCAAAGCGAATACGATTTAGAGAGTGATTTTATCATCGATTTAAAAAATCAAGGCTATGAATATCTGCCCGATTTAAACACCCCAGATAAAATGCTGTCTAATGTGCGTATGCAGTTGCAAGCCCTGAATAAGGTGGAATTTTTAGATGGAGAATGGCAGCGCTTTGTTGTAGAATATTTAGATAAGCCCAACGATAACAGCATCGATAAAACACGTAAAATTTATGACGACTATATCCACGACTTTGTCTTTGATGATGGGCATATCCAGAACATTTACCTGTTGGATAAGAAAAACATTACACGCAATAAAATGCAGGTGATTAAACAGTTTACACAAACTGGTACACAGGCCAATCGATATGATGTAACCATTTTGGTAAATGGTTTGCCGTTAGTGCATATTGAATTAAAAAAACGTGGTGTGGCCATTCGCGAAGCCTTTAATCAAGTGCACCGCTATAGCAAAGAAAGCTTTAATACAGACAATTCACTATTTAAATTTTTGCAGCTTTTCGTGATTTCAAATGGTACGGATAGCCGTTATTTTGCCAATACCACCAAGCGCGATAAAAATAGTTTTGATTTCACCATGAATTGGGCGAAGGCTGATAACTCATTGATTAAAGATTTAAAAGATTTTACATCAACTTTTTTTCAAAAAAATACCTTGTTGAATGTGCTAATACATTATTCGGTGTTTGACGTTAGCGATAACTTGTTAGTGATGCGTCCCTATCAAATTGCTGCTACCGAACGTATTTTATGGAAAATAAGGAGTGCTTATGAAGTAAAAAATTGGAGCACCACCGAAAGCGGCGGCTTTATTTGGCATACTACTGGATCTGGTAAAACCTTAACTAGCTTTAAAGTAGCGCGTTTGGCTACCGAGCTAGATTTTGTTGATAAAGTTTTTTTTGTAGTTGACCGAAAAGATCTCGACTATCAAACTATGAGAGAATATCAACGGTTTTCACCCGATAGCGTCAATGGTTCAGATAGCACTGCAGGACTAAAACGTAACCTTGATAAACATGATAATAAAATTATTGTTACTACTATTCAAAAATTGAATAACTTGATGAAAGGTGAAGAAAAATTACCCATATACACCAAGCAAGTGGTATTTATTTTTGATGAAGCTCACCGTTCACAATTTGGTGAAGCACAAAAAAACTTAAAGAAGAAGTTCAAAAAGTATTATCAATTTGGTTTTACGGGTACACCGATTTTTCCAGAAAATGCTTTGGGTGCAGAAACCACTGCCAGTGTGTTTGGTAGTGAATTGCACTCTTATGTGATTACCGATGCTATTCGCGATGAAAAAGTGTTGAAGTTCAAAGTGGACTACAATGATGTGCGCCCACAGTTTAAGGCAATTGAAACTGAACAAGATGAGACAAAATTAACTGCGGCGGAAAACAAACAAGTCTTGTTACATCCCGAACGTATTCGAGAAATCTCGCAGTATATCTTGGATAACTTCAAGCAAAAAACTCATCGACAGCAAGTCAACGGCAAAGGTTTTAATGCTATGTTTGCAGTGAGTAGTATAGATGCAGCCAAGTTGTACTATGAAACGATTAAGAATTTACAGAAAGAGAGTAAAAAACCACTTAAGATTGCCACCATCTTCTCTTTTGCGGCCAATGAAGAGCAAAACGCCATAGGGGAAATTCTTGATGAAAGCTTTGAACTCACGGCAATGGATAGCAGCGCTAAAGAGTTTCTAAGTGCGGCAATTGATGACTATAACGCGATGTTTAAAACGAATTATGGTGTTGATAGCAATGCGTTTCAAAACTATTACCGTGACCTTGCCAAACGGGTGAAAGAACAAGAAGTTGATTTGCTAATTGTAGTGGGTATGTTTTTAACAGGCTTTGATGCACCAACTTTGAACACCTTATTCGTGGATAAAAACCTACGCTACCATGGATTGATCCAAGCCTATTCACGAACTAACCGTATTTATGATGCCACTAAGACGTTTGGTAATATCATCACTTTTCGCAATTTAGAGCAAGCCACAATTGATGCAATTACTTTGTTTGGAGACAAGAATACCAAAAACGTGGTGCTGGAAAAAAGTTACAAAGAATACATGGAAGGCTTTACCGATTTGGCAACTGGTGAAGCACGACGTGGCTATTTGGACGTGGTAACTGAATTACAACAAAACTTCCCTAATCCTGATGAGATTGTCAAAGAAAATGATAAAAAAGATTTTGCTAAATTATTTGGTGAATACTTGCGTGTAGAGAATGTGCTGCAGAATTACGATGAGTTTGCGGGGCTAAAAGCCTTACAAGGTTTAGATATGAGCGATCCTGAAGAGGTAGAAGAGTTTAAAGTTAAGCACTATCTAAATGAAGATGACTTAACTACCATGCAAACTATTAAGATACCAACCGAGCGTACTATTCAAGACTACCGTTCAACGTATAACGATATTAGAGATTGGATTCGCCGTGAAAAATCTGGTAAAGAAGAAAATGCATCTACTATTGATTGGGATGATGTGGTCTTTGAGGTGGATCTGCTTAAATCACAGGAGATTAATCTAGATTACATCTTGGAATTGATTTTTGAAAACAATAAAAACTTTAAAGATAAAGCTACATTGGTTGAAGAAGTTCGCCGTTTAATTCGTTCCAGCCTTGGGAACCGTGCTAAGGAAAGTTTATTGGTTGACTTTATTAACCAAACCAACTTGGATAATATTCTTGACAAAGCCAGTATTATTGATGCTTTCTTTAGCTTTGCTCAAGCTGAACAACAACGTGAAGCAGAAGAATTAATTAGTTCTGAGAAGCTGAATGTAGAAGCCTCTAAGCGGTATATAAATGCATCATTAAAACGAGAATACGCCAGTGAAAACGGCACAGAGCTAAATGCAATTCTTCCTAAAATGAGTCCGCTTAATCCGCAATACCTAGCAAAAAAACATAGTGTATTCCAAAAGATTGCCACTTTTGTTGAGAAGTTTAAAGGAGTGGGTGGTCAGGTTTAATAAAAGTATTATGGCTCTTCACAAATTTAAAGAAGATAGGTTTTACTTCAACTCGTACTAGAGTTTACAAAAAATAAAAAATTTAATAACAAGAAAATGAAGCGTACGGCAAAATCGCCGCTAACTTTAAAAAGTTGGGAGTTAATATGATAGTATATGATGCACTCACCCGTGGTTTTGCAATGTTATCTTTTTTAGTGGCATTTATTACTAGTTTTTTTGCGTGGCCAGAAATTACCGTGTTTTTTGTAGTTTCAGGGTATTACTTTTCTTTTTATGTTGTAGCACAAACTATTGGAGAAAGTGCTGGCTGGCATCACGAAGCCTTAAAGTATTATTGTGTTACTTTAGTAATAATTATAACTATCTTTGCAGTTATATATTGGCGTTATGGCTTAGTTCAAAATGGTGAAAATTTGGAGGTTACTTTTTTAACGTCTCTCTATTTTAGTATTACAACTTGGACTACTTTAGGTTACGGCGATTTCGCTCCTGTGGAAAGAATAAGGCACATAACATCCGTACAAGCTATTTTAGGGTATGTTAGCTTAGGTATTCTTATTACATTAGCTTCTGGGTATATGAATAATATGGCAACAATCAGAAAAGAAGTCAGGGAGCATAATGCAAACCTTATAAAAAAGCATTCAGATAGTGAGAATAACTCCTAACAAAAGGTTGCACCGAATAGATTTTCACTGTCACCTTTTTTGCAAAAAACCGCAAAAAATCTGCTCGGTGAACAGGGCATTGAGAGAAGAATATTTTTAGGAAAAGTTTGAATCAAAATAATTACTATACAAAATGCGTTTATACAACTATTGTATCGTAATAAACGATTGTAATTTTAATGCCTATTATTTGCTCACCAGAAGAATTTATGGTCGATTATTTCTGAAAACATTTATAACAATTTTGTTTTCAACATGTTACAAAATAAAACATCCACTACCATATTTTTGGTTTTTATTACATTCTCTGTGCGCTTGGTGCCTTCGTGCGCGAAAACATTCTTCTCTTTATAATATAATCTTCTGCCGATTTGAGATTAAAGAAATGACAACATTATTGCAGAATTTCTCTTTTTTGGCTTCATTGCATTACGACATTCACTGCCGTGAGCTGGAAAATTCTTTTTTTTTTATATTTTCCCACGGGTTTACACCCGGGGCTATACTCTGTCGCTCCTCTGGAGCTATAATCAGAATTGCAACCTTATTGCAGACCACGCTGCCATCCAGCTATTAACTTGTTAGTAGCTGGATGACGGCGTGGACTGCAATATCTTTTATTGATTCGTGTAGATTAGAGTGATTCGTGGTAAAAAAATTTTTCTTTTTTGTCTTCAAACAGCTCACTCAATGCCAGAATGTTTATATTTTGTATATGATTTCATATTATTCATTAATCGTGTTAAAAAAAGAAATTAATTGCTGTTTTATAGTTTCGAAAAGATGACAATGTGTTTTGTCCAACTAATTTATCCAACCAATGGTTGGAGATTTGTATCTAACTGTTCCATTACTCAATAATTTCCTTTAGTAGACCATCAGTTTCTTGTTCCTGTTTCAAAACATCTGCTACAATATCCTTTAAAGGTCGTAGTGTTAATTGTTGTGACACTGTCGCAATAATTTGTTTTCCATAAATTATCGCGTCCTATTGTTTCTCTTTAATGGTTAAAGCCCCTCTCGTAAACTCGAGTTTTCGCTCCCGTTCTTGCAATACAATACTGATTTGCAGATTTTAAGGTAGCACAACGTAGGCCACTGCGTTGCTGTCGCAAGCTCCAGCCTCTCTTAAGCTTCGCTACGAGTCAGGTTGTAGGCGTTTCTCACTGCAAGCTGGAAGCGTGCGTTACCTCAAACACACCTGCAACGAAGATCGTTGCGTTA
>Ga0209414_1000519_pt1 | contig 18301 bp, 18 predicted proteins | sample LakVidmifraction_4_FD_181154 | JGI IMG/M metagenome (GOLD analysis project Ga0209414, IMG submission 181154) | Hypersaline microbial communities from Lake Vida, Antarctica - Brine Hole Two &gt;0.2 micron (SPAdes) (version 2) | ecosystem: Environmental > Aquatic > Non-marine Saline and Alkaline >... | reverse complement strand
TTTTTTTATCTCCGGCAAACTTAATTAAAAAAAATTAATCTTGTTTTTAAAACCCAAAATTAAAAAGCGGGCAACAAAAATACAATCTTATTCTTAATTCAGGAAAAAATAAATCACAAAATTTTAAAGAACTTCCACTCACTACGTTTCCGCGTTAAGGGGCAGCAAATGTAATAGAGTTTTAGATACTTTGGACTATTTATTTTGGGTTTTATTGGAGTTTTTTATATTAAAATTATAATCCCCTGAAAATATATGCATTACAACTTAGAATAAAATAATACTTCCATTAATATAAGGTAACTAATGGGTTCATAAAATTTTGATTACCTAAAATACCTAAAGTAAAAATATCTTTAATTTTACCGGTGACAGAAATCTATAAATCATTTTAACCTGCTGATAAAACAACTTATCTTCACATAAAATATTCATAACATCTTTATGATGAAACAATCACAGGAGCTCTCTTAATTATTCACAACTCCCCTATCCAAGATAAACTGTGTTAGGGATAGCAGTGATATCCTTTTGATGGCCTATCCCCAACCTCTCCCTGTTAACTCCTTTCTTTATTTTCTTACTTCACAACCAAATTACAATAAACTGGATGGCCACCAAAAGATAGAACGGATAGCCCGGCCCCACATTGCAAATGTGGGGAACAGCCAAATAAGAAATCCTGAATATATATGTCTGTATATTGTGCAACCGCATTTAACATATTACCTTTGCCTTATAATAATAAGGAACATGATAAAGATAAGTTTGCCGGACGGCACTATTAAGGAATTTGAAAGTGGCATTACTCCAATGGAGGTAGCCAAAAGCATAAGTGAGGGCTTTGCAAGAAATGTGATTTCGGCAAAATTCAATGATACTGTTTTAGAAACCTCTACGCCTTTAACCGCTGATGGCAGTCTTATATTATATACCTGGAATGACAAGGAAGGTAAAAAAGCATTTTGGCACTCGACATCACACGTGATGGCGCAAGCCATTGAAATGTTGTATCCGGGCGCCAAACTCACCATAGGACCCGCAATTGACAACGGGTTTTATTACGATATAGATTTTGGAGAACAGAAAATATCTGAAAATGATTTCCCTAAGATTGAAGCAAAAATGCTGGAGATTGCCAGAGGAAAGCACGATTTCCAGATGCGCGCTGCTTCTAAAGCGGATGCCCTAAAATTTTATAAAGATCAGAACAATCCGTTTAAGGTAGAATTGATAGAAAACCTGGAAGATGGAACGATCACTTTTTGTGATCACGATACTTTTACCGATTTATGTCGCGGAGGCCACATTCCAAATACGGGGATCATAAAAGCCGTGAAATTGACCAGCGCATCCGGTTCCTACTGGCGCGGGGATGAAAACAAGCCGCAACTCACCAGGGTTTACGGAGTTTCTTTCCCGAAACAAAAGGATCTCAAGGAGTATCTTGAATTGCTGGAAGAGGCCAAGAAACGAGATCACCGCAAATTGGGTAAAGAACTGGAACTTTTTACTTTTTCAAAAAAAGTTGGATTAGGCTTACCGCTTTGGTTGCCAAAAGGAGCTGCATTAAGGGAGCGTCTGGAAAACTTTTTGAAAAAAGCACAAAAAAAGGCAGGTTATGAAATGGTGGTTACCCCACATATCGGCCAAAAAGAACTTTATGTTACCTCCGGACATTACGAAAAATATGGCGCAGATAGTTTTCAGCCAATTAAAACCCCAAATGAGGGTGAAGAGTTTATGCTAAAACCGATGAACTGTCCGCATCACTGCGAAATTTACAATTCATCTCCCTGGAGTTACCGGGATTTACCGAAACGTTTTGCAGAATTTGGAACTGTTTACAGATATGAACAAAGCGGGGAACTTCACGGTTTAACCAGGGTACGCGGATTCACCCAGGATGATGCTCATATATTTTGTACCCCAGACCAATTGGACGAGGAGTTTAAAAAAGTAATTGACCTTACCTTATATGTGTTTGATTCTTTAGGTTTTGATGATTTTACCGCACAGGTTTCTTTAAGAGATCCTGAGAACAAGGAAAAGTATATAGGAAATGATGAAGTTTGGGAAAAAGCAGAAAGTGCCATTATTGCAGCAGCTAATGAAAAAGGGCTAAATTATGTGATTGAAAAAGGGGAAGCCGCTTTTTATGGTCCAAAACTGGATTTCATGGTAAAGGATGCTTTAGGAAGAAGCTGGCAACTTGGAACTATTCAGGTTGATTACAATTTGCCTGAGCGTTTTGACCTGACCTATAAGGGCAGCGACAATGAATTACATCGTCCCGTGATGATTCACCGGGCCCCATTTGGAAGTATGGAACGATTTATTGCTGTATTATTAGAAAATACAGGAGGTAATTTCCCACTATGGTTAATGCCTGAACAAGCTATAATACTCACTCTAAGTGAGAAATTCGAAAAATACTCACAAAAAGTTTTGACTTCGCTAGAAAATGACGAAATTCGCGCTTCTGCAAATAATCGAAATGAAACCATTGGCAAGAAGATTCGAGAGGCGGAAATGAGCAAAATTCCCTATATGTTGATTATTGGGGAACAGGAAGAAAAAGACGGTACAGTTTCGGTCCGAAAACACGGTGAGGGAGATATAGGCGTTATGTCTATTGAAGAATTTACCAACATGATAAATAAAGAAATAAAAAAGACGCTTAAAGCGTTTGAAGTTTAATTAAAAAATAGATAGCCATAGCAATACGTAGAAAAAGATCCAAGCGACCGCTTAGAGAGATTAAAGAAGACCAACATCGAATTAATGCGAAAATCCGATGTGACGAGGTTCGCCTTGTTGGTGACAATGTTGACATTGGAGTATATCCAATAAAAAGAGCCTTAGAAATAGCGGAAGAACAAGAGCTCGATTTAGTGGAAATTTCCCCAAATGCCAGCCCGCCTGTAGCCAAAGTTATGGACTACAAGAAGTTTCTCTATGAGCAAAAGAAGAGAGAAAAGGTATTAAAGGCTAAAGCTACTAAAGTGGTTGTGAAAGAAATTCGATTTGGTCCACAAACCGATGATCACGATTATGAATTTAAAAGGAAGAATGCCGAAAAATTTTTAAGAGATGGCGCAAAGCTGAAAGCTTTCGTGTTTTTTAAAGGTCGTTCCATTGTTTTTAAAGATCAGGGGCAGATTTTACTCCTCAGGCTTGCGCAGGATTTAGAAGCAATTGGCAAAGTAGAACAGATGCCAAAATTGGAAGGTAAACGTATGACTATGTTTATGTCTCCAAGAAAAACAAAATAAGAAAGTAAGAACGTTAATTATAAATACAGAAGAGCATGCCTAAAATGAAAACAAAATCCAGTGCCAAGAAGCGGTTCAAGCTTACCGGTACAGGTAAAATAAAAAGGAAGCACGCGTTTAAAAGCCACATTTTAACAAAGAAGTCTAAAAAACGTAAGCTTGCTTTAACGCATAGTACTTTGGTACATGATGCAGACAAAAAAAGTATCAAACTTCAATTACGTTTAAAATAATTTGAACCGTTTTGATGGTTTTAACAATTTAATAACCCTGAAGCGAGGCAAAAAAGAATTGAAATCTCAAGAATGAGAACATCAGTTTGAAAAGAGTCATAAAGACCGCCTACTTCAAAAAAATGTAAAATTATGCCAAGATCAGTAAATTCAGTTGCTAAGAGAGCCCGAAGAAAAAAGGTTCTAAAGCTAGCAAAAGGTTACTTTGGACGTCGTAAAAACGTTTGGACAGTAGCTAAAAACGCGGTTGACAAAGCGATGTTATACGCTTACAGAGACCGTAAAACCAAGAAAAGAAATTTTCGTTCACTTTGGATCATCCGTATTAATGCCGGAGCCAGATTACATGGAATGTCTTATTCTCAATTCATGGGAGGTGTAAAAGCTAACAATATTGACTTAAACCGAAAGGTATTAGCCGATTTAGCTATGAACCACCATGATGCGTTTAAAGCTATTGTTGACAAAGTAAAATAAATTAAATACCCAATTAACGTTCTTATCTAAACAATCCCGCCCGAAAGAGCGGGATTGTTTTTTTTACCAATATCCCCTAGCCTTTCTTGAAAAATTTTTTGCTTTAATTTTCCCTCAATTCTAATGTTTCCCCATAAAAACATAGGGGCTAAAACCCAGTTCTTTTAAATTATTTATCCCCCGGCGCTAGGGGCAATGGATGGAATTATTCTTGATCAGTATACCGCGCACGATTTTAATCGTAGGTAAAAGGAAACCATAAAAACCGTTTCAACAGTTTTTTATGCAGCCTAAAATTAAAATACTCTGTCTTTGGAGAACAAATAGGGAGGAAGGTTTTAAAAAGAAGCCTCAGATCTAATCTATCATATAAATTTCTAAAAAAAACAACTGTGAGTGAAAATGGTTGAAACCATTTTATTAAAAATATCACACCTATAATACACGATTAAAATCGTGGGCTATTGTTTTCTTAACAGACTAACTAAAATTTACATCTGGTCCACAACAATAGTTCCTGATCTATTCCTTTTCAACTGAGAAAACTAAATTTCAGGTTTTTTGCTTTTTCTTTTTCGCCGCGGGAAAAAGCACATTATTTAAAATAAGACGGTAACCCGGAGAAGTGGGATGAAGTTCCAATTCGGTTTTGGGATCCCCTACCCTATGCTGATAATCTTCGGGATCATGACCCGCATAGAATGTAAAAAAACCTTTTCCTTTAATTCCATGAATGTATCGAGCTTCGCCATTCAGTTTATTCTCCCCCAATATCAAGACTGTCGATTTTAGTGTAGAAGGATCAAAAGCAGTCGTTTGCCCCATAAATCCCTTTACCAGAACGGTATGATTTTGATTGAGCATAGTTGGAACAGGATCCCATTTTGCTGAAAATTCCATCAGAGTAAAATAATCATTCTCCATTGAAATTTGACGTTTATCTGTCATATCTATGGAAGAAAATTCATAGACCATTGGGCTTCGTTCCAGGTCAAAATCGGTAAATGCAAAAGTTTTATCATAATCCAGTTTGGCCTGATATCCGGGCTCGCTTGGATCCCCATCGAACATGGGTTCAGCAATATCTACTCCTTCAGCTGCCAGAGCTATATCAAAACTATCTGTTGCACTGCACATTGCAAACATAAACCCACCTCCTATTACAAAATTTTTAATTTTTAAGGCGACAGCTAATTTTTCTTCTGAGACTTTTTTATATCCCAATTTTGTAGACAAAGCTTCGGCTTCTGCTTTTTCCTGAATGTACCAGGGTGTAGTCCTGTAATTCCTATAAAATTTTCCATATTGCCCGGTAAAATCTTCATGGTGCAAATGCAACCAATCATATAATAGCAAAGCATCGCCTAATACTTCCTCATCGTAAATAGTTTCATAGGGAATTTCGGCATAGGTAAGCACCATAGTAACAGCATCGTCCCATGGCTTATTCCCCTGCGGAGAATAAACAGCAATTTTAGGGGCTTTTTCCAGAATGACAGTTTCCATATTACTTGATGGACTTTGAATTCCTTCTAAAATAGATTGGATCTTAGTGTCACTTAAAATTTCAAAGGAAACCCCACGGATCTGGCATTCCCGGCGCAATGCTTCAGTATCGGAAATTAAGAAAGATCCTCCGCGGTAATTTAAAAGCCATTGGACATTTAATCCATTTTCAAGGGCATAATAAGTAATCCCGTAAGCTTTTAAATGATTGGTTTGTCCCTTAGCATCCATAGGAATAAGAATCCCGGAGGCAAATAAATAGGATGAAGACAAGAATAAGAACAGCATAAGAATTAATTTTCTCAAGCTATTTATCTCGATTATCCTAAATTTTAAATGAAACTGTTTTTTAAAAAAAGAAGTGATTGAAAGATCACAGAAAAGCAGCCGGTAGGAAGTAATTCCGCCTACCGGATATTTGATTTTAGAAAGGCACGTCGTTATCCTCATCATCGTTAAAATCTCCATTCATAGAACTGCCAAATGCCTCATCTGCACTTGGATTTGGCAATTTGGATTTTTTAAAGGTATCGTCATTTGCTGCTTCATTCATTTTTGAGTTAAACTCGAATGGAGAATCAAAGTCATCTAAGTTATCAAATTTTCCGAGATGGCCAACAAATTTCAAACGAATGCTATCCAGGCCACCGTTACGGTGCTTGGCCACAATAAATTCCCCCTGGCCCGCAGTAGGTGAACGCTCTTCGTCGTCCCATTCATCAATTTTGTAATATTCAGGTCTGTAGATAAAAGAAACGATATCTGCATCCTGCTCAATTGCACCAGATTCCCTCAAGTCACTTAATAAGGGACGTTTACTTCCTCCCCGGGTTTCAACTGCACGGGACAATTGGGAAAGCGCAATTACAGGAATATTGAGTTCTTTTGCCAGGGCTTTTAAATTCCTGGAGATGGTTGAAATTTCCTGTTCCCTGTTTCCCCCTTTAACAGAACTCCCAGCAGTCATCAACTGCAAATAATCTACAACGAGTAATTTAATTCCATGCTGTGAAGATAACCGCCTTGCTTTCGCACGTAAATCGAAAATTGACAATGAGGGCGAATCATCAATAAACAAAGGAGCTTTTTCCAGATCCTTTACTTTCACATTAAGCTGTTCCCATTCATGAGTTTCCAGGTTACCGGTTCGTAACTTTTCGGAAGACAAGCCGGTTTCAGAAGATATTAATCGGGTGATCAATTGCACCGCAGACATCTCTAGGGAGAAAAAGGCAACAGGAATATTATGTTGCACTGCAATATTCCTGGCCATAGATAAAGTAAGGGCGGTTTTACCCATCCCGGGACGTGCAGCGATAATAATTAAATCACTTGGCTGCCAACCTGATGTCAATTTATCCAGTTTGTCAAAGCCTGAAGGCACACCACTTAAACCTTCTTTATTTGATATTTCCTGAATCCTGTTTTTTGCCTGAATAACCAAGCTATGTGCAGTTTCTGAAGATCGTTTTATGTTGCCTTGTGTTACTTCATACAGTTTAGATTCTGCCGTGTCTAAAAGATCAAAAACATCAGTAGCTTCATCGTAAGACTGTTCTATGATTTCATTAGAAATTTTTATCAAACTCCGCTGAATGAACTTCTGTAAAATTATGCGGGCGTGAAACTCAATATGTGCTGATGAGGATACCTTTTGAGTGAGTTGAATGAGATAAAATTCACCACCACTTTGTTCTAATTTTCCATCTTTACGCAATTGATTGGAAACTGTTAATAAGTCGATTGCCTCGGTATTTTCAAAGAGTTTAATTATGGCTTCAAAAATATTCTTATGTGCGGCTTTATAAAAAACATCCGCATGAAGAATATCGATAATCTCATCGACTCCTTTTTTATCGATCATCATTGCTCCCAACACTACCTCTTCCAAATCCACAGCCTGAGGCGGAATTTTTCCTTTTTCAAGATTTATAACGTTAGACGAGCTGTATTTTGTAGGTTGGGGGGCAGTGGCTTTTTCCATATGACTAAAGTAAAAAAAATGTTAAGACAATCTTAAGAAAATTGAATTAACTTAGTTAACAGGTAATCAACAATTTCACTGTTGATAACTTAATTTATTTGTTAATAAGGCAAAAAAATTCCGAAGTAGGAACCTCGGAATTTTTTAAAAGGTTATGTATAAAGATTTAATCTTTAAAGACTCCCATACTGGAATATTTTTCCATTCGCTTATCTACCAAATCTTTTGGTGATAAGTTTTTCAACTCGTTATGAGCTGATAAAATTGCATTCTTCACGCTTTCAAAAACTTCTTCTCTATTACTATGTGCTCCACCCAAAGGTTCTTTCACAATTTCGTCAATTAATTTCTGCTTTTTCATATCCTTGGCGGTAAGCTTCAGCGCTTCTGCAGCTATTTCTTTATACTCCCAGCTACGCCATAAAATAGAGGAACAGGATTCCGGTGAAATCACAGAATACCAGGTGTTTTCCAGCATCAAAACAGTATCTCCCACTCCAATTCCCAAAGCTCCACCACTGGCACCTTCGCCAATAATTACAACTATAATAGGAACCTTAAGCCGGGTCATTTCCAAAATATTACGGGCTATGGCTTCTCCTTGTCCACGTTCTTCTGCTTCCAATCCCGGATAAGCTCCTGGAGTATCAATAAGGGTTACAACAGGAACCCCAAATTTCTCGGCAGATTTCATCAACCTAAGTGCTTTGCGGTAACCTTCCGGATTAGCCATTCCAAAGTTTCGCAATTGCCGGGTTTTGGTATTATATCCTTTTTGCTGCCCAACTATCATAAAACTTTGATCTCCAATTTTACCCAGTCCACCAATCATTGCCTTATCATCTTTCACATTTCGATCCCCATGGAGTTCCAAAAATGTATTTCCGCAAATGGCATTAATATAGTCTAAAGTATATGGACGGCTTGGATGTCTTGAAAGTTGAACACGTTGCCAGGCAGTAAGGTTTTTATAGATCTCCTTTTTGGTTGATGCCAATTTTTTCTCTATCTGCCTACAGGTAGCGGTAACATCAACATTGCTCTCAGACCCAATATTACAGGCCTTTTGATACTGTTCTTCTAACTCTTTAATGGGTAATTCAAAATCTAAATATTCCATGTTAAGTTGAGGGTTTTTATTAGCCTACAAATATAACAAACTTTAAAAGGAAGATTTCCCAGATAACTTATTAATTTTTCGTTTTGTTTTCAGATACCCATTTAAGATAACAGTAGTCAGGATTATGGCTGCTCCGAAGTAGAACTGAGGATCCATTTGTTCCTTATTTCCAAAAACCATAAAAGCAAGAAAAATACCATAAACAGGTTCTAAATTGATAGTGAGCATAATAGTATAAGGACTTAAATGCTTCATCACTGCTACTGAAGCTATAAAGGCGTAAGCAGTGCAAATGGAGGCCAAAATAAGAAGATATATCCAATCGGTTGCACTGAGAACGAAAAATCCGGAACCAAATCCTCTGGCTCCATCACTTATTATGGTAATTACTAAAAGATAAATACTTATGGCTACCACTCCTGCAAATAATTCATAAAAAGATATTACCGATGGTGCAGCCTGTTTTACCAGTTTTCCGTTTATCAAAGTAAAAACGGCAGATAGAAAAGCAGAGATCAATGCAAGTATAATTCCCAGGTAATAATCGGTTTCAACCTTAAAAATAATATACAAGCCCACTATCACTATTAAACCGAAAACTACTTCATAACCAACAAGTTTTCGTTTATAAAAAATGGGTTCCAATAAAGAGGTGAAAAATGCGCCGGTTGAAAATAATGCCAGGGTGATGGAGACATTGGAAACTTTGATCGCTCCAAAAAAGGTGAGCCAGTGAAGTGCTATTACAATTCCTGCGATTACCAATACCAGGAATTTTCTTGGCGAAACTCTTAGATCTTTATTTTTCCATTTTATCCAAACTAAAATAAAACCGCTGGCCAAAAGCATTCTGTACCAAACAAGGGGAATTGCATCTAATGTTATGAGTGAGCCAAGAACGGCTGTAAATCCCCAAATAAATACAATAAAATGAAAATGCAGGTAACTTTTTAGTTTATCGTCTGGCATTATACAGAAGATAGATCGCTAAAATGCCGAAGGTTACATTGGGAAACCAAACCGCAATAAGAGGTGAGAACGAAGATTGTTCTGCCATTGTCCCAAAAACCTTATCAAAAAAGATAAAAATAAAAGCAAGGGATATTCCTAATGCCAAATTTATCCCCATTCCACCACGGCGTTTTTTAGATGATACCGCAACTGCAATAATTGTCAGGATAAATGCGGAAACCGGCAAACTCCAACGTTTGTATGCTACCACCAGGTATCGGTTCATATTCGCCGAACCACGCCTGCGCTCTTGTTTTATAAATTCATTGAGTTCATTGTAATTCAAGGTTTCAGCTATATAAGAAACCGGGGTAAGTTCGTCAAATTCAAAAGGCAAGACCGTGTCCATCGATCTTTCGTGCAGTATAATATCTTCATTTTCCCCAATAATCCGTTTATCAAAATTGGTTAAAGTGTAGGTGGTGTCTTTCTCATTAAACTGAAGGCGGGATGCGCTTATTTTGTACTTCAATACATTTCCTTCGAAATGTTCAAGTGTAAAATTGCGGGCCGATTTAGATCTAGGCTGAAAATTGCTGGCATAGATATACTCCGATCCGTTTATTTGACGATAAACATCGCTGGTTTCCTGAACTTCAGTCCCCTTTTTAAGGTATTCGTATTTAAATTCGTTAAAGCCTTTACTGGCTTGAGGTGCCAGGTACATACTTAAAACAAGCGCACCCAAACTGACAATGGTTGCTCCAATTAAATAAGGTCTTAAAAAACGCATGTATGAAACCCCACTACTCAAAAAAGCAATGATTTCAGTATTATTGGCCAACTTGGAGGTAAACCAGATTACCGAAAGAAATAGGAACAGAGGAAATAACAGGTTGGCAAAATAAATGGTGAAATCCAGGTAGTATTTAGCAACCTCAACAAAAGGAACCTCATTTTGCAGGATCTTATCGATTTTTTCGGCAAGATTTACCGTAATTCCAATAGGAATAAACAAAATTAACATGAGGATAAAGGTCCCCAGATAGCTTTTTAATATGTACCAGTCAAGTATCTTCAATTTAAAGGCGCTTATCCATTTGCTGAACCATCATGTTTTTCCAGGAGGCAAAATCTCCCGCTAATATATGTATTCTCGCCTCACGAACCAACCAGAGATAAAAACCGAGATTGTGGATAGTTGCGATTTGCTTTCCAAGCAATTCATTTACCGTAAACAGGTGGCGCAAATAGGCTTTGCTGTATTCTGTATCCACAAAGGTAATTGCCATTTCATCTATTGCTGAAAAATCATCCTGCCATTTTTTATTTTTGATATTTATAGTGCCGTGCGCCGTAAACAACATTCCATTTCTGGCGTTACGGGTTGGCATAACACAATCAAACATATCAATTCCCAAAGCAATGTTTTCCAGAATATTTGCCGGCGTTCCCACTCCCATCAAATAGCGCGGCTTGTCCTTGGGAAGTATTGCTGTAACAACTTCTGTCATCGCATACATCTCTTCTGCAGGTTCACCTACGGAAAGTCCTCCAATGGCATTTCCTTCCGCTCCCACTGAAGCAATATATTCAGCAGATTGTTGACGTAGATCTTTATAAACACTTCCCTGGACTATCGGGAAAAAAGACTGGGTATAATCATATAAATAAGGCGTTTTTTCCAGATGAGTCATACATCTGTCCAACCAGCGATGCGTCATATGCATGGACCGTTTGGCATATTTATAATCGCAAGGATACGGCGTGCATTCATCAAAAGCCATAATAATATCCGCCCCTATAACCCGCTGAATTTCCATTACATTTTCCGGGGTAAAAGTATGGTAAGAACCATCTATGTGAGATTTGAATTTCACTCCCTCCTCTTTGATTTTTCTGCGTTCGGAAAGCGAATATACCTGATACCCCCCACTATCAGTGAGAATGTTCCTATCCCAATTCATAAATTTGTGAAGCCCACCTGCTTTTCTCAGGATTTCTGTTTGAGGCCTTAAATAAAGATGATATGTATTTCCTAAAATTATATCGGGATTGATGTCTTCTTTTAATTCTCTTTGGTGAACTCCTTTTACGGAACCAACTGTTCCTACAGGCATAAAAATAGGGGTTTCAATTATACCGTGATCTGTGGTAATAGTTCCGGCCCTGGCCTGGCTACCTGGATCGGTAGTTATAAGATCAAATTTCATAGTTTTGTTTAATTCGGTGCAAAGATACTTAACTAAACATCAATTTAAAGGACGCAAAATTTAAAAATTGTTAGTTAAATAAGTCAATTGGTTGATAATTGGCACTTTCAGGCTTTGACTTCCGTATATAAAAACTTATTTTTGCCCCATTCCAAATTAATAACTCAAAAATGCCAAACACACAAGAAGCAGCATTAAAAATTAATAACTCAAAAATGCCAAACACACAACAACTAGAAGATTTTGTCACCCAGGTTCGCCGGGACATTGTAAGGCAGGTCCATAAAGTTAATTCCGGGCATCCCGGAGGTTCTTTAGGATGTGCCGAATTTATTACCGCCCTTTATCAGGATGTAATGGATTACAACAGTGATTTTAATATGGATGGGATTGGAGAGGACCTTTTCTTTTTATCTAACGGCCATATTTCTCCTGTATTTTACAGTGTTTTGGCAAGAAGCGGCTTTTTTCCGGTTGAAGAATTAAACACCTTTCGCTTACTAAATTCTCGACTGCAAGGACATCCAACAACCCACGATGGATTGCAGGGGGTGAGAACATCCTCAGGTTCTTTAGGTCAGGGTATGTCTGTGGCAATTGGCGCAGCACTTACCAAAAAGTTGAACAACGACTCTCATCTGGTTTTTTCTTTGCACGGAGACGGAGAATTGCAGGAAGGACAAAATTGGGAAGCCATAATGTATGCCGCCGGTAATAAGGTTGATAACATTATCTCTACTGTTGATTTAAACGGACAGCAAATTGATGGCGCTACTGATAATGTTTTACCAATGGGAAACATAAAAGCCAAATTTGAAGCTTTTGGTTGGGATGTACTGGAAGTAAAAGAAGGAAATAATATCACTAAAATAATTGAAGGCCTGAAAGAAGCCAAAAGCCGCACCGGAAAGGGAAAACCTGTTTGTATCCTTTTACACACCATTATGGGTCATGGGGTAGATTTTATGATGCACACTCATAAATGGCACGGAGTTGCTCCAAACGATGAGCAACTAAAAGATGCATTAGCTCAAAATCCGGCAACTTTAGGAGATTATTAGATAGCGTTGAGAAACAAGAACGAGGAGTCAAGAGAAAAGACTTAGAGAAGTAGAAATTGGAAAAAAAAGCCTGAAAAGAAAATTATCTGGATTTTAATTATTCTACATAAATAAGGATAGCTCAATTTTAATTCCTTGATGAAGTCTTAAAAACAAAAAAATTAAAATGAAAAAATATACCAATACAGGAAATAAAGATACCAGATCCGGATTTGGAGATGGTTTGGCAGAATTAGGGAGAACCAATGAAAATGTGGTAGCCTTATGTGCCGACCTTACCGGCTCACTAAAAATGGATGAATTTAAAGCAAATCATCCTGAACGCTTCTTTCAAACAGGTATTGCTGAAGCAAATATGATTGGGATCGCTTCCGGAATGACCATTGGAGGAAAAATTCCGTTTACAGGAACTTTCGCCAATTTCTCTACCGGCCGTGTTTACGATCAGATACGTCAAAGTATTGCGTACTCTGAAAAGAACGTGAAAATTTGTGCTTCCCACGCCGGGTTGACATTAGGTGAGGACGGTGCAACACACCAAATCCTTGAAGATATCGGATTGATGAAGATGTTGCCGGGAATGACTGTAATTAACACTTGTGATTACAATCAGACCAAAGCTGCAACCATCGCGATAGCAGAACACGTAGGTCCGGTTTATTTCCGTTTTGGAAGACCTAAAGTCGCCAATTTTACGACTGCTGATCAAAAATTCGAGATCGGGAAAGCCGTAAACTTAACCGAAGGAAAGGACGTGACTATTATAGCTACCGGGCATTTGGTTTGGGAAGCGTTGATTGCTGCGGAGCAGTTGGAAGGAAAAGGAATAAGCGCTGAGGTAATCAACATTCACACCATAAAACCTTTGGATGAGGCTGCAATTCTAGCTTCAGTTAAAAAAACAGGATGTGTTGTAACAGCTGAAGAGCACAACTTTCTTGGAGGATTGGGAGAAAGCGTTGCACGAACCTTAACATTGAATCACCCAACTCCACAGGAATTTGTGGCAACAAATGATACCTTCGGGGAAAGTGGAACTCCTGCGGAGTTGATGGAAAAATACGGATTGAATGCCGATGCCATCGTAAAAGCTTCAGAAAAGGTGATAAAACGAAAGTAAATTTTCAATATAAATTACATTTTTAAACCCCTCAAATTCAGTGTTTGAGGGGTTTTTCAATTCTTTTCAGAAATAACTGGCACATTTACTGCGTTATACTAATCAAACATTAAAACAATACTTATGAAAAAATTAATTGTATTAGCCTTGATATTTATTGGCGGAACAGCTGTTGCTCAATCCTCTTATGGTATAAAAGGCGGTTTGAATTACGGTGCGGCAGGAGATTATAATAATATCTCTGAAGGCTTTGAGGATGCCACTACAATAGAAGGAAAAAACAAATCAGGCTACCATTTAGGAGGATTTGCAAAATTTGAATTTCTTGGTATTTTCCTGCAACCCGAATTGGTGTATACAAGGTTGAATACAGATTACGATACTTTTGAATATAAAATTGACAAAATAGATGCGCCTTTATTAGTTGGTCTTAATGTTTTAGGACCTCTTAATATTAAAGCAGGTCCATCTTTCCAATATATTTTGAATAACGAACTGGACAATTCAACTTTAAAGATCTCTAAAGTAGAAGATAAAATAACTTTAGGATACCAACTTGGCGCCGGAGTCAATTTAGGCAGATTAGGATTTGATGTGAGATACGAAGGAGCTTTTAAAGAAAATACCGCCTATAGCGAAACGGCCTCTGAAAATTTCTCAATAGATTCAAGGCCTTCGCAATGGATCTTTAGCTTGGCCTATAGCTTCAATTAAAAATTCATCAATTTAAACCAAAAAAAAGCCACGAAATTTCGTGGCTTTTTTTTGGTTTAATTTCTTATTAAAAGGAATCCGGATCCAAATAATCAGGAGTTCCGTTAGAATTGGTATCAGGAAATTCAATACTTCCGTCTTCATTTATAATTATTTCTTCCAGGGTAAGAGTTCCATCTGCATCATCATCCGCATTTAAATAATTAGGAGTTCCGCTTTCGCTTGTATCATCATTATACAGAATTCCGTCCCCATCCAGATCTTCCATATAAGATGGAATTCCGTCCCGGTCATGATCAGCTTCATTTACACCATATAACTGGAATGAAAATATAAGCGGATTATATGAGGGAATACCCGGAGGTGAAGCATTAAAATAACCAAGTCCGGAAGGCAAAAACACAGCTCCAATCCCAAAATCATTATTCCAACTCACAGTATTGTCTTCATTTATGCTAAACCCTGAGGCCTCTCCAAACTCCAACATGGCCTGAGTAAGTGCAACTACAGCAATTCCGGGATTTGTTTGGGTAAGTGTCCCTGGATGGTCAAACCACACAGGATTTGCCGTGTTATCAAATAAATTCCGATTTAATAATTCACCTTTATAATTTTGAAAAGTTGAATCGGCAAATGTTGGTTTTTCCCCTGCTCCTTCTCTTATTTTCAAAATATAAATGGTGTAATCTACACTATCCTTTCGTACGGTTTTGGTTGTCAACAAATCCGAATCGATTATTGGTGATTTATTGGTATTATCACCGGCGATAGTATCAAAATTCACTACATAATTAAAATTAGCGGCAGGATTTTGAAAATCTTCGGCATTGTAAAAATGTGTTTGCAGGTAGGCAAGGATAGCTTCATCATCATCAATTGCTTGTTCCCCACGATCCCTTGGAGGAACAGTCTCAACATCATTAGTATCATCCTTTTTACAAGAAATTAGAAATGTGCTTGCAAGCACAACAATTATAAACAATTTGTTCAATCTCATCATTAGTTAAATTTAAGGCGGCAAGATACAATAATCTTGTATTTTTGCTTAAGATTTACCCAGTTTTAAGAGTCTAAATATGAGAGTTGATAAGTTTTTATGGTGTGTGCGTTATTTTAAAACCAGAAGTCTGGCCACAAATGCAACCAAACAAGGAAAAGTTAAGATAAAGGGAGCAAATGTAAAACCTTCAAGAGAGGTATTTGTGACAGATATTATTACAATAAGAAAAAACCAGATCAATTATCAAATTGAAGTTCTGGAATTACCGTCTAGCCGGGTTGGTGCAAAACTGGTGGAGCTTTATATAAATGATATTACCCCAAAGGAAGCTTTTGCAAAACTGGAATTACTAAAATATTCTACAGAATATTATCGAAAAAAAGGAGCCGGAAGACCTACAAAAAAAGATCGGCGTGATATTGATGATTGGATTGAAGATCCGGAAAATATTGAAAAATCTGATAAAGAAGAAAAAGAATGAAGCTGGATAAGGAGTTTTGGGCGGCAAAATACAGGGAAAATAAAACCGGTTGGGATCTGGGAAGTGTTTCCCCTCCATTAAAACAATACATAGATCAACTGAAGGATAAATCTATTAATATCCTGATTCCCGGAGCGGGGAATTCCTACGAGGCAGAATATCTTCACATAAATGGGTTTAAAAACATATATGTTCTGGATATAACCGAAGAACCGCTTAAGAATTTAAAAAGACGGATCCCTGGATTTCCTGAAAAAAATTTGATCCAAGCTGATTTTTTTGAATTTGAAGAATCATTTGACCTGATCCTGGAACAAACATTTTTTTGTGCTTTACCGGTTCAAAAAAGAAGTAATTATGCAAAAAAGATGCACCAACTTCTTAAAAAAAACGGAAAATTGGTCGGTTTGCTTTTCAACTTCAAATTTTCTGAGGAAGGACCACCATTTGGCGGAAGCAAAAAAGAATATTTAACCTATTTTAGGCCGTATTTTGACATAGAAATTTTTGAAACCTGCACTAACTCGATTCTTCCCAGACAGGGAAATGAATTATTTTTTATATTTAAAAAAAATTAAAAATCATGCCAACATCCAAAATCATCCTTAACAACGAACAGATCAAACATAAAATCAAACGAATTGCTTATCAGATTTATGAGAGCAATATTGATGAAACCGAGATTATCCTTGCAGGGATTTCAAAAAGTGGGTTTGTATTCGCCCAACGCTTGAAAACTGTGTTAGAGGAAATCTCCGATTTGAAGATCGAATTATGTAATGTTGAGGTCGATAAAAAAAATCCGTTGAACGAGGTAAAAACGTCCTTACCCCCTTCTGCTTACACCAATAAATCAATTGTATTGGCAGATGATGTATTAAATTCTGGCGCCACTCTAATTTACGGTATAAAGCATTTTTTAGAGGTTCCGCTTAAACAATTCAAAACAGCGGTATTGGTAGACAGAAGCCATAAAAAATACCCCGTTAAGGCCGATTTTAAGGGTATCTCCCTATCTACGTCCTTTAACGAAACAGTACAGGTCCAATTTGCAAAAGGAGAAGATAAGGTGGAGCTATTCTAACTTTTTCAAAATTTCTGTGACGATAGCCACAGGATCCTTGTCTTCAACATCGACAATAACATCTGATTGATTATAATAATATCCGCGCTCAAACAAATGTTTCCTTATAAAATCTTCCAAATCGTCCTTACTTGTAAGGTGATTGATTAACGGGCGGGTATCTTTTTCCAAAAATAAACGTTCGGTAAGAAATCCCACAGAAGCTTTTAGATACACCATTTTGGAGTCGGGAAAGCTTTTGATCAATTCCGTATTAATTCCATAACAAGGAGTGCCTCCTCCAAGAGAAACTATTAGGGAAGCTGGTTCGTTCAAAACATCTTCCAATATCCGGGATTCCAACTTCCTAAAATGAATTTCTCCTTTACGTTCGAAAATTTCAGATATGGATTGTCTTTCAATTAAGGAGATCTGATCGTCAAAATCTACAAGAGGAATTTGTAACTTTTCTGACAAATGCAGTGATATCAAAGATTTACCGGATCCCATATAGCCGGATAGAAATATTTTCATACTGAGATAGAGGTGTTTAGATATAAATTTAAAATATCTGCGAATTTAAATCAAATTCTTCTTGAAAAATAAATTATTGATAGTATATTTGCACCCGCGTTCAGAAAATAATGTGGAAAAGATTTGGTAGCTCAGTTGGTAGAGCATCTCCCTTTGGTGAAACGAAATCGAAAGAAGCCCCAGCCAGATCACAATATTAAGTTCCTTTACATTCAAAACACAAGATTTGGTAGCTCAGTTGGTAGAGCATCTCCCTTTTAAGGAGAGGGTCCTGGGTTCGAGCCCCAGCCAGATCACAATATTAAGTTCTAATTTAGTTTGGTGAGAAGTTTATCCTGAGTGGAGTTTCACATGGTGAAACGAAAATGAAGGAAGCCCTAGCCAGATCACTTAAATTATTTTAAAGTTCTATAATTTCAGCTTCTGCTGAATTATTTTTTTGAAGCAGCCAGTTGGAAATTCAATTTTCAATCGCGCTTTTTGCCCAGGTGCTGGAATTGGCAGACAGGCATGGTTGAGGGCCATGTGTCCTTTAGGGCGTGCGGGTTCAAGTCCCGTCCTGGGCACTT
>Ga0209414_1000518_pt1 | contig 18316 bp, 11 predicted proteins | sample LakVidmifraction_4_FD_181154 | JGI IMG/M metagenome (GOLD analysis project Ga0209414, IMG submission 181154) | Hypersaline microbial communities from Lake Vida, Antarctica - Brine Hole Two &gt;0.2 micron (SPAdes) (version 2) | ecosystem: Environmental > Aquatic > Non-marine Saline and Alkaline >... | reverse complement strand
TCTATGAAGTCATTTACCTCATTTGCTTCCACACTTCTACCCATCATTTTTTCTGTTTTAGTGTTCCACTTTTCTGCATCTACACTGCGGCCAATATTGATTTCTGAACGTTTACCATCCATGGTAACCCTCATTAAAATTGGAGTTAAGCCTTTCTTGTTCAGCTTACTTTTTTTGATGTAAAATCGAAGATAAATTGAAGTTTCCATAGTCTGTCTAAATTAGGTCCCGAATTGGTCCCGCAATTTAGTAAAAATAAAACTAATAAAATAAACTTTAACCTTTATAAGATACTGTAAATCAATATGGTAAACTGCTAATCGGGACTGTTTTTGTAAAAATTAAAATAGGTCCCGTATTAGTCCCCTTTTATTTGATATTATATCTATTTATATGATATCATTAAAAATTAAAAACCCTGTAAATCAAGTGATTACAGGGTTTTTAGTTGAGTTTGATACTCGAAAAGTGGAGTCGGAGGGTTTCGAACCCTCGTCCAAACAAGCAATTTAGAAGCTTTCTACACGTTTATTTTTCGATTGGTTTTCGATTTAAGACCGGCCGAAAACCACCAATCTTAAACTTATCCTCAATTGAGTTTCGAAACCGCATCAAGGTCCTGCAATTTCTATATTTACTTTTTCGGTGTCTCAGGTGTGGCCGCCGTAAATCAAGGCTTCCACGAGACATCTCGGCTCCCTACCTTGTAGGGATAAAGATAATCCTACTATAATTCAGATTATGCAGCCAAGGCGTAGTTATTCTCGCCGTTTAAAAAGTGTGAAATATGAGATTTAAGAGCTATATCCCAGCGCTCTACGTGCTTACAACTCAATTAGACTCGCTGTCAAATCCAAGTCGACCCCATAATTTAATGAACTTTTGTGCGTTCCCACCTTCGCAAAAAACTCAGGCGGGCCGGGCTATCCGTTTCAATTCCTCGTCCCGATAAAAATCGGGACTGCGGGATTTCCACTTCTATCCCTAACGCGGCTGCAAAGATACAGATTAAAATTTATATCTTTACAAAACACATAGCTTAATGCAAAACCCATACCAGAATATGATAAAATTTGCCCTGATCACCGAACGCAAAACCCCACCGGACCGAAGGGTGGTATTCTCCCCAAAAAAACTTAAAGAAGTCGTTCAAAAATACCCCAAGGCAAGTTTTAAAGTAGAATCTTCAGCAATACGAATCTTTCCGAACGAAGAATATGAACAGGCGGGATTTGAGGTTTCTGAGGATATTTCAGATTGTGATGTGATGCTGGGGGTAAAGGAAGTGCCAATTCCGGACTTAATTCCGAATAAAAAATACTTCTTTTTCTCTCATACCATTAAAAAACAATTCTATAACCGGGATTTGCTTAGGGCAGTTCTCAGGAATAATATTGAACTCTATGATCACGAAGTAATCATCAGAGAAAATGGCGCGAGATTGATCGGTTTTGGCCATTATGCCGGGCTGGTTGGGGCTTATAACTGTTTTCGTGCCCTAGGTTTGAAAGATCAGCTTTTTGATCTGCCCAAAGCTGAAAGTTTGTCAGATCTAAAATCCTTGCTGGCAGAATTGGATAAGATCAGCATTCCGCCAATTAAAATATTGATCACCGGTAGCGGGAAAGTAGCGCATGGCGCAAAGGAACTCTTGGATCACTTAAAGATCAGGCAGATTGAAATAAAGGACTATTTGAACAATCAATTTGATCATCCGGTGGTTTGCCTGGTCGATGTTCTGGATTATAACAAGAAAAGAGACGAGAAAGCTGCTTCAAATAAAGACTTTTACAATCATCCGGAGAAATATGAATCAAATTTTATGCGCTTTGCGAGGGTGAGTGATGTGTTTATCGCAGGACATTTTTACGGAGACGGGGCCCCAGTATTTTTCACACAGGAACAAGCCAATTCCCCCGAATTTAAGATAAAGATGGTAGCCGATATTTCCTGTGATATCAAAGGGCCAATAGCCAGTACCATTAGGCCTTCCACAATTGCAGAACCTTTATATGGCTATGATCCTGAAACCGGAATCGAAGTGGATTTTCGTGAAAAAGGAGGAATTACGGTAATGGCAGTAGACAACCTCCCCTGCGAACTGCCAAAAGATGCCAGCGAAGGTTTTGGAGATATGTTCATGAAACACGTAATTCCTGCATTCTTTAACGGGGACAAGGACGGAATTCTAAAAAGAGCTAAAATGACTGAAAACGGCAAATTAACCGAGCGGTTCAAATATTTACAGGATTTTGTAAACGGAGAATCAAGCTAATGGCGGATATTTAAATATAAATTTTTATGCAATCGAAAAATAAAAATATTCTGTTTTTGGAATATAAATAAAGAAGATGGTTTTTTATAAAGAAACATCAGGACTGATCTGTAAAGAAAATTAGCCCACGATTTTAATCGTGGGCTAATTTTCTTTACAGACTAACTTAAATTTATGCCTGTTTTACAACAATTTTTCCTGATCCTTAACAACCTCCTGGGTTGATTTTTTTTTGGGATAATGGATCTGCATGTTGATCTCAACTTATTTTTTAAAAACGAAAAACTTACTGAAATCAACGTCAAACCCTTATTGATTTCAGTATTTGGTAAGGGTTTGGGTCAGGTTTAAATTTGCTACTTTACAATCCATAAAGGCACTTCCAGATCGTGATTAAAAAGCTCCTCGGTAACGCTTCCTACAAGTAAGGAAGAGAAGGTATTTCTGCCTTTATCTCCAACAATAATGAGGTCTGCCTTGGAATTTTCAGCTTTGGCACGCAGTTTTGCTGCAACCCCGCTATCTCTTCCCGGAATAATTTCTGTAGTCAATTCACCTTTGTATCCAACCTTTTTTATGAATTTCTCATATTTTTCCTTTAAATGATTTTCTATCTTCAGATCGAGATGTTCTTTTGGAATGTAAGGAGAAAATTGAACCGGCACATTGTATACGTGCACCGCTTTTACTTTAGCCGCAGTGGTTCCCTGTAAATTTTCAGCCACTTCAAAAACCTTTTTGGAAGCACTTGAAAAATCTGTTCCTGCCCAAATATTGCTAATAACCGGTTTCGCATTTTTAGGGATAGACAGAATATTGCATTTAAGCAGACGCAGTAATTTTCCGCTAATCACTCCGGTACCTTTTGACTTGTTTTTATTTCCGATTATAGCGAGCTGAATCTCATATTTGTCAACAATATAATTGATGAGAGATTCAGAATAAGGATCCTCAGAAATGAGTACTTCCCATTGTGCTGAAGAAGTAAATTTTTCTTCTACCTTTTCATTTAACTCATCCCCAATTATTTCGTCAAGGTTAAGATCCCTTAACTGTTCTTCAAATAATTCTGAGATTTCATATTTTTTAATATTATGTACAAAGTACACTTTCTTAACCTTAAGGGTTTCGGCAATAAATGATGCATACTCAATTAAGGTGCTATCAATATCTGAAAGGTCTAAGGCGACCAGGATGTTTTTTATTTCAGTCATTATTTAATGTTATTTTACTGATTAATATTTCGTTTTTTGACTATGGAAGAAACTATTTCCTCGTAATTTTCAAGTTCTTTTTGGGATTCCCGCTTTTTGAGTTTCTCCAGGTCTTCGCTTAAACCTTTGTACAGTGAAAAGCACATAATTATTAAAATCACGGCAAAGGGCAATCCGGTTACTATAGTGGCTGTTTGAAGTGCCTGTAATCCGCCGCCTATTAAAAGAACTGCAGCTACACCACCTTCAGCAATGGCCCAAAATACTCTTTGGCCTACAGGAGCATCTATTTTTCCTCCTGAGGTTAAATTATCTACCACCAAAGATCCGGAATCTGAAGAGGTAACAAAGAATCCTGTAATTAAAATTATGGCAATAATGTTAAGAATAAATGCGAAAGGATAATCTTCCAAAAACACAAATAGGGCAGTGGCAACATCATCATTCACGGCATTTACAATAGTATCATCTCCAAGAAGCGCCTCATGTATTGCTGTGCTTCCAAAAGCTGAGATCCAGAAAAAAGTTACAATGGAAGGCACTAATAAAACTCCCAAAATAAACTCACGCACGGTGCGCCCTTTGGAAATACGTGCAATAAACATTCCAACAAAAGGTGACCAGGCAATCCACCATCCCCAGTAAAAAACGGTCCAGGCATTTTGCCAATTGGAACCGGTGTAACTTTCTGTCCAGGTTGCAACTTCAAGAAAACCGGATAAATAATTTCCTGTATTTTGTACGAAGGATTTAAAAATAAAGATCGTTGGTCCTAATATCAATACTATCAGAAGAAAAAGCACTGCTATTCTCATATTCCATTCACTCAAAACTCTCACCCCTTTATCTACTCCCAAAACGACTGAAATGGTAGCAATTGAGGTTATTCCGGCAATTAGAAAAATTTGAGTTTGTACACCGCTATCTATTCCAAAAAGGTGATTTAATCCTGCCGCAATTTGTTGAACGCCCATTCCTAAAGAAGTGGCAAGACCAAATAAAGTGGCGAGTACAGCGAAGATATCTATGGCATCTCCAATTTTTCCGTAAATTTTATCTCCTAAGTAAGGATAAAAAACCGATCTAATGGTAAGTGGAAGTCCACGGGAATACGTGAAATACGCCAGGGATAATCCTACCAATGCATAAACTGCCCAGGCGTGAAAACCCCAGTGTAAAAAAGTGAATGTCATAGCTTCCTTTGCTGCTTCGGCAGTTCCGCCTTCTGCCATTGGCGGACTCATAAAATGATAAATTGGTTCTGAAATACTCCAAAACAACAATCCAATTCCCATTCCCGCACTAAATAGCATCGCGAACCAGGAAAGGGTTTTAAATTCGGGTATTGCGCTTTGTCCTCCAATCCTTAACTGCCCAAATTTACTGAAGGCCAGATAAATCATAAATATCAGAAAAACATTTACGCTTAATATAAAAAACCAACCCGCCTTATTTGCGACAAAATCCTGGGTTGCGGTAAAATATTGTTCTGCCCCTTCTTTAAACATCAGGGTTAATGTTATTATTATGATGATGGTAATAGCCGAGGTGAAAAATACAGGCCCATTCACTTGCAATCCAAAAATGGATTTTTTCTCATCACTTCTTATAATCTTCTTAGCCATAAAGCATGTTTTTTTTGATGTAATTTAATTTCTCCGAGAGTTTGAAACCCCACGTAATATATATAAATCCTAAAAATAGTAGCCAATATTAATGTTAAACCTTGCTTCCCATTTGGCATCCGGATTCCCTTTGGAGAAATCGTCCACAAAATTTCCGCCTAACCAGGAATGATTGTATCCCGCGGCATAATCAATATACGTATATACACTTCCGGCAGAGACTAAAACTCCGGTTACATTCATATAAGAATCGGTAAATCCAGGGGCTTTTTTCTGCATATAAGCAAAATCATTATAAAACTGCAAATTTGAAACAGGTCCCCATTCTACGGGAACATTTCTGGAGATCGCCAAAGAATACATATTAAAATCGGCAGCAACTTCATAAGGAGCTCCATAGGCAGCCATCGTAACTACATCTGTAGGTTCTCCTTCGGCATTCTCCGGGTTATGGGAAGCAGTAATAATTTGTGCTTTTCCATTCCATTTTCCTTTGGTTATTTCGTAATGAGCGGCAAAAGCACTGTGATCTCCCATTTCTTCGGTGTCAAGATTATACAGGCCGCCATATTGCAGGGAAACACCCAATCTACTTGCAGATTCTTTTCCAAATTTATAGATAAATTTTCCATTGAATTGATTTACTTCTTTGTTTCTGCCTGTGACATCATAAGAGTATCGGTTTGGAGCAGTTTCAGTATTGTTGCCAAATCTCAATTCTTCCGCATTTTTGAAGAATGCCAGTTGATATTCAAATTTTTCTCCTGTATGCAAGTATTTCACACCCATATCATGGTCATCTTCCAGCCCTACATAATAAGACAGGTTGAAAAACCAGTTGTGAGAGTTGTATTGTTGAATCCCAAAAGGAACCTGAGTTAGACCAATATGAATTTGATCCAGTTCATTGAAATTGTAACCTACCCAACCCTGCTTTAGGAATCCGCCTCCAAAACCTTCAGAATACAATCTGTATTCGACATTCAGAAATATCCCTTTATAAGCAGCTTCGGCATTTATCCTGAACATATCATATCCAAAATCACCACCGCGTTTTTTCTGACCTTCTTTCCAGGAGGATAAATTATAGTTGAAACGCAATGCTCCGCCAATTTTGAGTTCCGGTTTTTCCTGAGCCATGGCAGGAAATGCAAGCAGTAATGCTAAGATTGCAAGGCAAAAAGTTTTTGAGAATTGCAAATGGGTAATTTTTTCTACCATATAGTTGTTTTAAAAATGAATAAATTAGGGATTAATTATGATTAAAGTAAAGATTTTAAGGAAATTAACAAATAATGGTTTAATATGATTTTCGATGTATTAAAGAAGTCCTGGCACATAATAATAAGATATAAAATGGAACAAACATTTGCTTTGTATCCTTGGAAAAACCCAGCCAATTACAGCAGAATCCTGAACTTTGATAAGTGTAAAATATTATAAAGAATTTATTGTTTTTCTAATTGCAACCAGATTAGTGAGAAGTTTTTCAAGATGTTGAAGATCCAACATATTTGCGCCGTCACTTTTTGCGTTTGCGGGATCAAAATGAGTTTCAATAAACAATCCATCCACATTATTAACGATCCCGGCCCGGGCTATGGTTTCAATCATATCCGGTCTTCCCCCGGTTACGCCGCTGTTTTGATTGGGTTGTTGCAAAGAGTGGGTGACATCTAAAACGGTAGGCGCATATTGGCGCATCGTGGGAATCCCCCTGAAATCCACGATCATATCTTGGTAGCCGAACATAGTGCCACGATCTGTGATCATTACCTGCTCGTTATGACTATCGGTAACTTTGGTCACGGCATGCTTCATACTTTCGGGACTCATGAACTGACCTTTTTTAAGGTTGACCACTTTTCCTGTGTTAGCCGCTGCTACAACAAGATCGGTTTGGCGGACCAGAAATGCGGGGATCTGTAAAATATCCACATATTCGGCTGCCATTGCAGCATCGCTTACTTCGTGAATATCAGTAACTGTTGGGATTTTAAATGTTTCAGAAACTTTCCGAAGGATTTTTAAGGCTTTTTCATCCCCAATTCCGCTAAAGCTGTCAATACGGCTGCGATTCGCCTTTTTAAACGAACCTTTAAAAATATAAGGTATTTTGAGTTTGTCTGTGATTTCAAGAACTTTTTCGGCAATTCGCAATGCCATTTCTTCGCCTTCAATGGCGCAGGGACCTGCTAAAAGGAAGAAGTTGTCAGAATTGATGTGTTGTAATTGCGGGATTTTTTCGAGTTTCATAAATAACTTTTAAAAGTGCAAAGGTAAATTAATTAAACGTGTGGAACAATTACAAAAAGATATTAATGCAGGGCAGTAAGGCAGTTAGGCCCTGTAACCCAGATCATTTTGAGTAATTATGGAATTAATTAAAATGAGAATAGTAAATTCAAATAAATAGCAGTACTTTTGCAGCCTTAAAAATCAGGGCTTTATATGACAAAGATTAAAAATATTGCAATTATTGCACACGTTGACCACGGTAAAACTACCCTGGTTGATAAAATAATGTTTCATTGCCATCTTTTCCGTGACAATGAAAACAAAGGAGATCTTATTTTGGACAATAATGATCTTGAGAGAGAAAGGGGCATTACAATTACATCTAAGAATGTTTCCGTAGTATATAAAGATACTAAGATCAATATTATTGATACTCCCGGTCACGCCGATTTTGGTGGAGAAGTAGAACGGGTATTGAATATGGCTGATGGGGTTCTGCTTTTGGTGGATGCCTTTGAAGGTCCTATGCCACAAACACGTTTTGTGCTTCAAAAAGCGATTAACCTGGGTTTAAAACCTTGCGTGGTGATCAATAAGGTTGATAAACCAAACTGTACTCCGGAAGAAGTACATGAAAAGGTATTCGATTTAATGTTTGAATTGGGTGCTGAAGAATGGCAACTCGATTTTCCAACCGTTTATGGTTCGGCATTAAATAACTGGATGAGCGATGATCCAAAGGTGCAAACCGATAATATAGAGCCTCTACTTGATATGGTTTTGGAACACATTCCTGCACCAAAAGTTTCAGAAGGAACCACGCAAATGTTGATTACATCTCTTGACTTTTCTTCCTTTACGGGACGAATCGCCATTGGTCGTTTACAACGCGGAAAATTAAGAGATGGAATGCAAATAGCGCTTGTTAAACGCGACAGAAGTATCAAAAAAACCAAAATCAAAGAACTTTACACCTTTGAAGGTTTGGGTAGGAAAAAAGTACAGGAAGTAGAAGCCGGTGATATATGTGCCATAGTAGGTTTGGAAGGTTTTGAAATAGGCGATACAGTTGCCGATATTGAAAATCCTCAAGGCTTAAAGACTATCGCTATAGACGAACCAACAATGAGTATGTTGTTCACAATTAACGATTCACCTTTCTTTGGGAAAGATGGAAAGTATGTGACTTCCCGACACATTAAAGATCGGCTGATAAAGGAATTAGAGAAAAACCTTGCCCTTAGGATGGAAGAGACTGATAGTGCAGATAAATTCATCGTTTTTGGACGTGGAGTGATGCACCTTTCTGTTTTGATAGAAACCATGAGAAGAGAAGGCTACGAACTTCAAATTGGACAACCTCAGGTAATTATCAGGGAAATTGACGGAGTTAAATGTGAACCGGTAGAGGAAATGACAATTGATTTGCCTGAAGCTGTTTCCGGTAAAGCTGTGGAAATGGTGACTATGCGTAAAGGCGAACTGATTAGTATGGAAACCAAAGGAGACCGAATGGTGATTCAATTTATGATCCCTTCCCGTGGAATTATCGGGATGCGAAATCAATTGCTTACCGCCACTGCGGGAGAAGCAATTATGGCTCATAGATTTAAAGAATATCAACCTTTAAAAGGAGGGATTCCGGAGCGTCAAAACGGTTCTCTTATCTCTATGGAAAAAGGGAAAGCTATTCCTTATTCTATTGATAAACTTCAAGATAGGGGACGCTTTTTTGTAGAGCCCGGAGAAGATATTTATGAAGGACAGGTAATTGGTGAAAATTCCAGGCGTGACGATATCGCGGTGAACATTACCAAAATGAAAAAAATGTCGAACGTACGTTCCGCAGGAGCAGATGATAAGGCAAAAATATTTCCGGCGACCAAGTTTTCTTTAGAGGAAGCCCTGGAATATATTCAAAAAGATGAATATGTTGAGGTTACCCCAAAACATATCAGATTGCGTAAGATTTATCTAACAGAAGCTGAGCGTAAACGAAATAAGATCATTTAATAGTTTCAATTATATTTTATAAAAAATCCCGGATTCAAATTGAGTCCGGGATTTTTTTTATGAAATATAGTCAGTTATTTTTCTGTTTGTCTTAAAGCGATTTTTGTACCACCTCAAAAACCCGTTGCCCGTCACATTTTAAGGTTTTAGACGGATATTTCAGCAATAAGGCATAATCGTGAGTTGCCATTAAGATGGTCTTCCCATTTTTGCTTATTTCCTGTAACACCTCCATCACTTCTACCGAAGTTTGCGGATCCAGGTTTCCTGTAGGCTCATCGGCCAGGATCAATTCAGGATCGTTCAACAATGACCGTGCAATTGCAATACGTTGCTGTTCACCTCCGGAAAGCTGGTAAGGATATTTAAAACCCTTGGTTTTCATTCCAACTTTATCCAAAACTTCATCTATCTTTCTGTCAATTGCGGGTTTGTCTTTCCAGCCCGTGGCTTTTAAAACAAACATCAGGTTTTCCCGAACATTCCTGTCGTTTAAAAGTTTGAAATCCTGAAATACCACGCCCAGTTTTCGTCTTAAAAAGGGAATGTCCTTTTCTTTTAAGGTGCGTAAATTATAATCTACTATAGTGCCTTCGCCTTCGGTGAGAGGCAAATCGGCATAAAGAGTTTTCATAAAACTGCTCTTTCCTGTACCGGTTTTTCCTATTAAATAAACAAAATCCCCTTTGTTGATGGTGAGATCAACTTCAGAAAGGATCAGGCTTTCACGTTGGTAGATTGCTGCATTTTTTAATTCGAGGACGATTTCTGACATCTATTGGGTTTTATGGGTAAAAGTATGAAACTGACTTTAAAAAACGGGTTATTTTTAACAGGCTTCTTTTCCAAGAGCCAAAAATAATTCATTTATAAGGATAACGGTTTAAAATGTTTTTTGTTGAAGGTCTTTAACGGGTTTTTTTTATCAAAGGTCAAAAGCCCTCTCTCATTATAAAGATTGTTCAATAAATTTATTTTTGAATGAATCTTTTTTTACTGCAAACTTTCAAACTACAGACTACAGTCTGGCTTTTTCGGCACTAAATAAACACAAAATACCCGAGAATGTTTCAATTTTTCAACATTCACATAATTAACAGGTTTTAGTTGCGTTATAAAATGAGTGTTTAATTATCTTTGATCCATCAACCTAAAATTTTTTTAATGACACGAGACAAAGCTTCTTTATTTGTTGTTTTTTTCCTGGTTATCACTTCCCTTTTTTCTCAACAATCTGCTATCTATACCAATGATATGGTGAATTTCAACAGGGCGTTGGAATTGTACAACAATCAACAGTACCTTCCAGCACAAAAATTGTTTAAAAATGTAAAGGAGGAAACAACAGATGAAAAAATTGAATCAGATTGTGCTTATTATATAGCCAATGCCGCAGTTAGGTTGGGACAACCCGGAGCCGATGAGCTGATGCAGAATTTTGTAGAACGTTATCCTACCAGTACCAAGCGCAATTCAGCCTTTATAGATGTGGCCGATTATTATTTTCAAACCCGAAAATATTCCCACGCCAGAAAGTGGTATGACAGGGTGGACGAGAAAGGGATGAGCCGTGCAGAGAAGGAGCATTATTATTTTAACAACGGCTATGCCTATTTTGAATCGAACCAATTTGAAGATGCCCAAACCTATTTAAACAAGGTTAGGGATTCTAAGGAATACGGATCCCAGGCAAAATATTATTTGGGTTATATGGCGTATGAAGGAGATGATTATGAGGAGGCAAACCAACTTTTTGAAGAAGTTAAAGAAAATGATCGCTACTCAGAGAATTTATCCTATTTCCAAAGCGACATGAATTTTAAGCTCGGAAATTTTGAAAAAGCCATCACCCTGGGATTGGAGCAACTTCCTACCGCAAACAGGAATGAGATCTCCCAACTCAATAAAATTATTGGAGAGAGTTATTTTAATCTCGAACAATACGAAAAAGCCATTCCTTATTTAAAGCAATACAAAGGTTTACGCGGAAAATGGACAAATACCGATTATTACCAACTTGGATATGCCTATTACAAGCAAGGGGATTACGAAAGTGCCATTTCAGAATTCAATAAAATTATAGATGGAAAAAATGCCATCGCTCAAAATGCCTATTATCATCTTGCACAATCTTATTTAAATTCAGATCAGAAGCAACAGGCACTTAACGCGTTCAAAAATGCGAGTGAGATGGATTTTGACGCTAAAATTCAGGAAGATGCCTTTATAAATTATGCAAGACTGGGCTATGAAATAGGAAACAGCTATACCAGCCCCTCTCAGGTATTTATAAATTACCTCACAAAATACCCAAATTCAGCTTCAAAAGAGGAAATGGAATCGCTTCTAATCGATTCTTTTATCACCTCCAAAAATTACAAGGAAGCTATGAATTTGCTGGAGAATAACCGAAATTTCAGCGACAAGGTAGCCTATCAAAAAGTTGCATATTACTATGGAATTGAGTTGTATGAGCAAGGGAATTACAGAGATGCGAGCATAAATTTCGACAAATCGCTGACTGAGCGAAGAGATCCTGTGATCACCGCAAAAGCGACCTTTTGGAAAGCTGAAAGCGATTTTAACCTGAACAGGATACAAGAGGCTTTAATTGGATATAAAGAGTATGCAGGAATGAGCGGTGCAAGGGGCACTGAGGAAATGGAAAACCTGGATTACAATATCGCCTATGCCTATTTCAAATTGAAGGAATACGGAAGAGCCATTGACTATTTTCAACGCTATGCCAATAACAGTGAAAAAGACAAAGCACGAAGGAACGATGCACTTACCCGTTTGGGTGACACTTATTTTGTAACCAGTAAATACTGGCCGGCCATGGAAGCGTATAATCAGGCCATACAAATGAATTTAGGAAATACAGATTATGCCGCTTATCAAAAGGCCATCAGCTACGGATTTGTAAACAGAAATGACAGTAAAATTGAGGACCTGAGCGGGTTCATGAACAAATATCCAAGATCCTCCTACCGTGATGATGCTTTATATGAATTGGGGAATACCTATCTGGCAATGGAAAACACTTCCAAAGCCATTGAAATCTATAATCGTTTGATCCGTGATGTTCCCGGAAGCGCATTTGTGCCGCAGGCTATCTTAAAGCAGGGATTGATCTATTACAATAGCGGACAAAATGATAAGGCTCTGGAACGATTTAAAAAAGTAGTGTCGGATTACCCCGAAACTCCGGAATCTATGCAGGCAGTGACTTCCGCAAGATTGGTTTACATAGATCTGGGAAGGACCGATGAATACGCTTCCTGGGTTAAAAATGTTGATTTTGTTGAAGTTACCGATGCCGATTTGGACAATACCACTTTTGAAGCAGCCGAAAAGCAATATCTCAATAATAACACAAGTGCGGCAATTACAGGATTCGAAAAGTATCTGCAAAGTTTTCCAAATGGGCTAAACGCTTTAAAAAGCAATTTTTATTTGGCACAAATGTATTTTAGGGACGATAAAAAAGAGAGGGCTGAAAAGAATTACAAATTTGTTGTAGAAAAACCCCGAAGTGAGTTTTCTGAACAAGCCCTTGCAAGATTGTCTCAAATCTATCTGGAAAAAAGGAATTATAAAGAAGCATTGCCTTTATTGAAACGATTAGAGAGCGAAGCCGATTTTCCTCAGAATGTGATCTATGCACAGTCAAATTTGATGAAATCTTATTATGAATTAAAAGATTTGAACCTGGCAGCCTCTTATGCCGAAAAAGTTTTAGCCAATTCCAACATAGAAAATAACGTAAAGAGCGATGCACAAATAATTATAGCCCGGACAGCTTTTGAAACAGGAAACGAAAGCAGGGCGAAAACCGCTTATGCCGAGGTGTTGAAAATTGCAACAGGAGAATTGGCTGCAGAAGCACTTTATTATGATGCCTATTTTAAAAATAAAGCAAGTAATTTCAAGTCATCCAATGAAGCCGTTCAAAAACTGGCAAAGGATTATTCCGGATATAAATTTTACGGTGCAAAAGGTTTGGTGCTGATGGCTAAAAACTTCTATGCCCTTAAGGATTCTTACCAGGCCACCTATATTCTGGATAATGTGATCAAAAACTTTAAAGAATATCCTGAGGTGGTAAAAGAAGCCCAAACTGAACTTAATAAGATCAAGGCGATGGAAGCCAAAACAAATGCTTCTGTAGAATCCAACAACTAAAAAAAATTCATCCTAACTTTAAGAACATCTATATGCAAATTCCTTCAATAAAAAGAAGCCTGTTTTTAATTTCAATTTTATCCGGTGGGGTTCTTTTTGCCCAGGACAAACCTTTGGGAAACGAGACCGTAATCGTGGTAAAACCATACACTCCTTCGGTAAATGACGCTTTTAAAATAAAGGAAACCCCCTCCCTTGGCGATTCTGTGCGTTTGGAGAAAAAACCCGTAAAATACAGTATATTTTCAGTTCCGGTGGCATCGACTTTTACTCCGTCCAAGGGCCGCGCCACAACGGTTGAAAAGGCAAAACGGGTTAAACTTTTTGACAATTATGTAAGTCTGGGTTTTGGAACTTATTCCAGTATTCTTGCAGAATTTTACAGCAATTTTGAGGTGAGCAGGAGCGATAATTTTGGGGTTTACCTTACTCATAATTCTTCTCAGGGTGGAATTGAGAATGTGCGTTTAGATGATAAATTTTACGATACCGAGCTCAATTTAAATTACAATTCCAAAAACAGGAGAAATTCCTGGAATACTGAACTGGGCTTGCAACATCAGTTATTTAACTGGTATGGTCTGCCGGAAGAGATGAATTTTTCAGATGAAATGGTAAGAGGGATAGATCCACAACAGAATTATTATTCGGCGTATGTTGGCGGTAACCTGGAATTATATGATTCGTTCTTCGAAAAAGCTTCAGCGAAATACAGGTATTTCGGAGATAGTTTCAATTCTTCCGAAAATCATTTTAAAGCAGATGGTATTTTTGAAGTAGATATAGCGGGTGAATTGATCACCACTAAAGTTACTGCTGATGTGCTTAACGGAAAATTTGACAGAGAATTTGACAACACGGCCCAAATTGATTACAACCTGATGAATTTTGGTATCACACCTAGTTTGTTGATCTTAAGGGACGATCTTACTGTAAACCTTGGAGCTTCTTTTTATTACGCTCTCAACGCCGAAACCAATGATAATAGTTTTTATATCTATCCACAAATTCAGGCCAGTTACCGGATGGCGGGAGAATATTTCATTCCATACGCAGGGCTGGAAGGAAGCCTGGACCAAAATACGTACTATGAGTTCGCCCAGGAAAATCCTTATGTTTCCCCAACCTTAAATATTACGCCTACAGATAAAAGCTACGATGCATATATAGGAGCAAAAGGAAAACTGTCAAACTCTGTTGCCTATAATTTGCGCGGAAGTTATGAAACAGAGATCAATAAGGCTTTATTTGTTCATAATCTTAGCAGTCCTTCAAATTCTGAAGGCTATTCCTATGGGAATTCTTTTGAAACGGTTTATGATGATGTTAATACGCTTTCCTTTTTTGGAGAAATAAATGTTGATGTCAAGCGGAATTTCAAATTGGGAATGAATGCTACTTATTTTAGCCATTCTCCTGAAAATGAAGAAGAAGTCTGGAATATCCCGGAATTTAAAGCTTCTATACTGGCCGATTATCAAATCACCGAAAATTGGTTTGCAGGTGCTAATTTGTTTTTTACCGGAGAGAGGTTTGACAGGGAAGAATTTCTTGTTGGAGATGCCTTAAGCAGCAGAATAGTGACCCTGGAAAGTTTTGTCGATTTAAATTTGAATGCGGGATATAGATTTAATGATGAGCTTTCCGTTTTTGTAAAGGGAAACAATCTTCTTGACGATAGTTATCAACGCTGGTCCAATTACCCGGTCCTGGGAATTCAGGTTTTGGCGGGAGCCACCTATAAATTTGATTGGTAACAGTTTCGAAAATTTAATAATACACCGAAATGCCTAAAATTGAGATCCACTCAACTTTAGGCATTTCGGTTTTTAAGTCGCACAGCAACTCAGTTTTGAAACATCTTTTCCAAAAGTAATTGCTGCGAATTTTATTCCTTCACAAAGTCGGAACTATAAATTTAAATCTTCCCGGGAAGTTGCAAATGAGAGCTACTTTTCTTCAATTTGCACCTTAATATCCCGAACGACAATCTTATTGTTTAAAATAAAAACACTTGTTTTATTTTAAACAATTTATAAACAGGTAGTTGTAAAGAAAATTTATAAATTTTTAGTTAAATTTAACATAATATTAAAACCATTATTTAAACTTATAAAATGTAAATTTGCAAGCAATAATTAATGCTTAATTTGCTTATTCAATTTTTTACATTCTCTAAGTGATACCCTTTTCAGATGGCAAAAAAATTTAAACGAAGTGACAGGTCACGTCCGTATTTGAATATTCTTGAATTCATGGTTCAGGAAAAAACATTTCTAACCATAATAATAGGTGGAATTATACTTGCGGGAATATTTACAGGTAATACTCAGGCTGCAATGTGGCTTGGTTTTATTTTTGCCGCTTATGCAACGGTTGCCAATGACAGTATTCAATCCCTGGGAACCTTTATTGAAAGTAATAGAAATAAAAAATGGTGGGTATTATGGCTTTATATAGGAGGGATTTTTCTGGTAACAGTCCTCTTCAGTTATTTATATTTTGATGGAGATGTAACTTATCAACGCCTTTTAAAGGCCGATGGAAGCACAAATTATCCGCATCCTGTCAACTTTAGTTTCTTTCAAATTATAGCACCTCTATTACTGTTGATCCTCACCAGATTAAGGATGCCGGTTTCTACAACTTTTCTGATTTTAAGTGTATTTAGCGCCGATACCTCCGGAATCACCTCTGTGATATGGAAGAGTTGGACAGGTTATATCCTCGCATTTATACTGTCATTTTTGGTGTGGTATCTTTCATATAAGGCTATCAGCAAGTTTTTTAAAAGCAGAAAATTCCATAACAGCTGGACGGCTGTTCAATGGATTGTAAGCGGAACGCTTTGGGCTGTATGGGTTATGCAGGATGGAGCAAATATTGCGGTATTCCTGCCGCGGCAATTAAACCTGTTCCAATTCTCAATATTCGCGCTTTCCATATTTTTAGGCTTAGGGCTTTTGTTTTACCTGCGAGGGGATAAAATTCAAAGAGTAGTAAGTGAAAAAATCAGGATATCCGATGTCCGCGCTGCGACGCTGGTAGATTTAACGTATGTGATCCTGCTTATTTATAAACTCTTTATAAGTACTGTTCCAATGAGTACCACCTGGGTATTCTTGGGGATCATAGGCGGAAGGGAAATAGCAATAAGTCTTGCCAGAAAGAAAAAGGGCAAAAAACACCGGAAAAAGGCCGGAAGAATGATATTAAAGGATTTCGCTTATGCGATGATAGGTTTGGCTGTTTCTGTCGCTTTGGCATCCGCAGCCAATGAAAATATCAGAGATTCTATTTTAGAATCCCTGCAAGGATTGGGTTAATTTATTCAATAAAAAATAGAAAATGCGCTCTCGTTTGGACCGCATTTTCTATTTTTAGTAAAAATTAAAGATATGTTGAGAAAAATATTAGTCGCCCTTATTTTAGGAAATATGTTAATCTCGTGTAATTCTACTGAAAAAATTGCTGCCGATTTCCTCGTTTTCAATGCTGAAATATATACTGTTAACAATGATTTTGGAATTGCCGAAGCTTTTGTGGTTAAAGACGGGAAATTTTTAGAAATAGGTGCAACTGAAGCACTTCAGAAAAAATACGATTTCAAAGAAGAAATTGATGCGCAGGGAAAAACCATTCTTCCGGGATTTATTGATGCCCATGCCCATTTTTTTGGCTTAGGCTTACAACAGCAAAAAGTGGACCTGTCCGGCACAAAAAGTTTTGAAGAAGTGGTCACGCGAATTGTCAAATTTCAAGAATCACACAGTTTAAATTTTATCACAGGAAGGGGATGGGACCAAAATGATTGGGAAGTGAAGGAATTTCCAGCAAAGGACACGCTGGATATCTTATTTCCAAACACTCCGGTTGCAGTAACCAGAATAGACGGGCATGCAATTTTGGCAAACCAGGCTGCTCTGGACAAAGCAGGGATCACAGTAAAAACTCCGGCACAAGGCGGTGCTATAGAAGTTAAAGAAGGAAAACTTACAGGGATCTTAATAGACAATCCTATGAGTTTAATAGCCAATGCCCAGGATGCACCTTCAATCCGTGAACAGGTTGATGCCTTGTTGGCTGCTCAAAAAATATGCTTTAGTTACGGACTCACCACCGTAGATGATGCCGGAATAGACAGAAGTACAATTCAAATAATGGATAGCCTTCATAAGCAAGGAAAATTTAAAATAAGGATATATGCTATGATAAGCAATACTCCCGAAAATCTGGATTATTATCTCAAAAATGGTCCTTTCAAAACCGATCGTTTAAATGTGCGTTCCTTTAAATTTTACGGGGACGGCGCTCTTGGTTCCAGGGGAGCTGCCTTAAAAGAACCTTATTCAGATCGTCCGGATCATTACGGCGCATTGCTTTCTCCGGTGAAAGATTTTAAAGAGATCGCCAAAAGAATTGCCAATTCAAAATTTCAGCTAAATGCTCATGCAATTGGAGATTCTGCAAATAGCCTGGTACTTAAAACTTATGATGAATTGCTTAAAAATGATGAGAACAGGCGATGGAGAGTTGAACATTCTCAGGTGATTGACGAAAAAGATTTTAAATATTTTAGCAAAAATATAATTCCTTCTGTACAGCCTACCCACGCTACCAGCGATATGTATTGGGCTGAGGATAGATTGGGGCCAGAGCGCATTCAAGGTGCCTATGCTTATAAAAAATTACTTGATCAGGCCGGAATAGTCGCCTTGGGAACAGATTTTCCGGTGGAGGAGGTGAGTCCGTTTTATACCTTTCAT
>Ga0209414_1000517_pt1 | contig 18328 bp, 18 predicted proteins | sample LakVidmifraction_4_FD_181154 | JGI IMG/M metagenome (GOLD analysis project Ga0209414, IMG submission 181154) | Hypersaline microbial communities from Lake Vida, Antarctica - Brine Hole Two &gt;0.2 micron (SPAdes) (version 2) | ecosystem: Environmental > Aquatic > Non-marine Saline and Alkaline >... | reverse complement strand
TTGTTTTTCTCGCGAATTTCCTTTGCAAGTGTAAATCCATCTTTATAAGGCATCATCACATCAAGGATGCAAAGGTCAAAATCGTCTTTTTTAAACTTTTCAAAACCTTCCATTCCGTTTTTCGCATGAGTAACGTCATAGTCATTCATCGCCAAATAATCTTTGAGAACGGTTCCAAAATTGGGATCATCCTCAACCAATAAAATTTTCTTGTTTTCAGTTTCCATATACTAAGTTATTAGTGGTAATTTAATTATAAAAGTACTTCCTTTTCCCTTTTCGCTCACCACGGTAATTGTTCCATGATGATCGTCTAGGATACGTTTTACATAAGACAGCCCAAGACCATGGCCTTTTACATTATGTATATCTCCCGTGTGTTCACGATAAAATCTTTCGAATATTTTTTTCTGAACCGCTTTGCTCATTCCCACACCCTGATCGCGAACCTTAATAACGATATTATGCCTTGCATTTTCGGTAAAAATGTCAATTTTAGGTTCGTTTTCTGTATATTTAATCGCGTTGTCCAATATATTTACAATAATATTTGTGAGGTGATCCTCATTAGCCAAAACTGAAGATTTTAAGGCGCCAAAATGCGTTTTAATATAGCCTTTCCTATCTTCTACAATAAGTTCAACGTGGGTAATAGCATCCTCAATAATTTCATCCAGATTAAGGCGTTCCTTTTTAAGGTCGAGTTCATTTTTATCGAGTTTTGAGATTTGCAATACATTCTCAACCTGTGCATGCATGCGCTTATTCTCTTCCCTGATCATCTGCAAATACCTCGTAACCTTTTCCTGATTCCCAATTATTTTAGGATTCTGAATGGCATCAAGCGCCAGATTTATAGTTGCAATAGGAGTTTTAAACTCGTGCGTCATATTATTGATAAAATCGGTTTTGATCTGTGATATCTGCCGTTGCTTTATCAATTGTGTTAAAGCACTGGAATAAGCGATCACTATAATAAGCGTAAAAATAATGGATAGTGTAGCCATCAGGATTACCGAGGACAACACTACTTTTTTCTTCCCTGTAAAATTCACCAATAACTGATAGTTGCTGGTGCCTGCCGTATCCACAAACAATGGCACCGAATAGGTTGCGGGAAAATCCAGTGAAAAATTGCTGGAATGCATCTTGGTTGCCAGTGAGTTGCTAAATACTCCAAATTCAAAATTGGTTTTTAAATTGTAATTTTTTAGTTCACGGGTGAGCAAAGTTTTTATATTATCTTCTGAAAGCCTTTTATGTATGGGAATAAGGGACGTGTATTCAGAAATATAAGAACGCAACATATCCTTTTCAACTTCCTTCATTCGCATCAATCGCTCAATGCGCTGCTCTGGGGTAAGCTGATTTTCTCTAATATTATTGCGCTTAAAAATATCAGTCACTTTTTTATTGATAAGTTTTGAAAACTGAATGCTGTCCTGGGCTGAAATCAAAAAATCTGAGGAAATTTTATAGTCTTCCTCAAGAATTCCTTCCATCATTAAACTCTGGTTATTATTAAACCTGTTTTTATCCAGTTGAAAATAATCCATCAGGCTTGTCTCGGTTAAAGCAATTGCAGAGTTGTCCCCGTCTTCAAACTCAAACCAGAAATTTTCAAGTTCCTGATTTTGAAGCTCCTTTGATACGCTTATCAAAACCTGTTTTACATTATATGAAAACTGTTCTTCTTTGTCGTTTACAGCAGTTTTTATCCAATATCCCTGCACAAAAATTATTCCTATAAGTGATAAACTCATTAGCAGGATGAGAAGGAGAAATAACTTTTTATTCATGTAGCAAAAGTAATATTTTAACATTTAGGGCTAAACTGTTTAACCAAATGTTAACAAAACAAAGTTTAATTTTTATCAGATTTTAAGATAATTTCGTGCAATTTTCTTATTTGTTCCCTGGTATCATGCAAATTTAAATTTTTTATCTCAAAATCGGCAAGTTTTCTTTTTTTTGAATCAGTCCATTGGTGTTTCATTCTTGCTTCAATCTCTTCTTCAGAACTTTTGTCGCGGTTTTTAAGGCGTTTGATCCTTTCTTCATAGGGCGCAGTTACAAGAATAACCGCATCGCATTTTTTGTGTCCTCCTTTTTCAAATAAAATTGCCGCTTCATAGATCCCATAAGGCGAATTTTGCGAATTCATCCAATTTTCAAAATCAGTTGCCACGGCAGGATGAACTATACTGTTGAGTTTTTCTAATTTTTCTGCGGAATTAAATACTTGTGCAGCTACATATTTTCGGTCTAAAATTCCATCGGGATAAGCTTTTTCACCAAGAAGGCCAATTATCTTAGATTTCACTTCAGTCGAAGTATTCATTAAGGATTTTGCCTCATCATCTGCAATATAGACCGGAATGCCCAATTCTTTAAAAAAATTGGCCACAGTGGTTTTACCACTTCCCATCCCGCCGGTAATACCAAGTACTTTCATTTTTTGGATTTTAAATTTTAGAAATGAGATATGAGAAATATTTCGAATTTTGAATTCTGAAGTTTTTATCTTTTGATTACAAATAGAACTTTATTTTCGTTTAACCGAAGATTATTTACAATAATGGGGTGTGCTACAATCTGGGCCAAAAGATACCCATCACTGTCCACAGAATTCTTGAAGTCCACGATCACCTTGAAATTTGAGGGTTTCACCTTGTCAAATTTGTTTAAACTTACCTGATAATACACAATTACCTCTTTTGGAAAAATAACTACATTCATTTTTTCAGGCACGTTTATCATCTCGATAGGAATTTCAACTTTTCCTTCGGTAAACTTATCCGTACGAAGGGAATAGCTCACTTCATCCTGATAAAAAGTAACCGTACCTAGATTTGTTCTATCCAGTTTTATTCTGCCCTCTATGTCTTTATTGATATTACCTATTTTTAGCGCCTTTGTGTCGATCTGCCGCAAAGTGTCCAAAATATTTTCAGGGCCGCTTACTGTGATTGAATCCGGTTGAAGCTTAATTTTATCTAATGCTGAATACCCCACAGAAAAGCCTAAATTTATTTTGGAATTAATAGGGACCTTTTTGACCGTTCGCTGTTGAAAATCAATTTTCAGGTTTTCCTGAAGAAAACCGGCATTTTCATAGTCTATTCTTAACTGTGAAAAGATAGCCGCTTTATGAAGTTCCAGATTATAAACTAATTGTCCGTCCAAAGGCTCGACATCACTTAGATCTATCTTTAATTCTATCGGAAAAAACTTATAGATAGCAATATTAAAACCTTTATCCTGAATTCTCAGATCTAAATATTTTGGGGAATTTTCCAGAATAATTTTATCTTTTGGAAGGTTAACATAGCTTATCGGCAGCTCTATTACTGAAGTATATTGCTTGGAAAATTGAACAAAGACCCAAATAACGGTGGAAAACCCCAAAAAGAATAAAAATGTTTTTAAAGGTCCCTTTTTTATCCAGGGCTTATTTTGCTTTTTTTTGTCTTGCATTTTTAAAAAATAACTTCGGAAAAGCGGTTTCCGGTTCCATCTTTAGGAATCTCAATTTCCATATAGATTTTAAAAATCCGTAGCCGTATCCTGAGAATTGAATAAAAGTAGCAATAATAGCTGCTAAACCAATATTTAAACTTCTGTTTTTTATACCGGCGTCGAATCCAACTATTATAAAATAGACCAAATAGCATAATAAGAAAATGGAAACACCCAATAGGAATAATACTATTGCATATAGAAGACCAATCATAAACAAACTGGGGAACCAATAAGTTATTTTTCCCGATCCTGGATGCCAAAGGTTCAAAATGGGCCGTACCAACCCAAATTTATGAACCTGCCTGTAAAATTTCTCCCAATTTACTCGCCTTTTATGAAAAACAACAGCATTGGGGATTAAGGTAGTTTCAAATCCCAGCTTCAGTAATCGCAGGGATAGATCAGGGTCTTCCCCCGGGTTAATATTATTGAACCCGCCGGAAACTTCAAAGGCTTTTTTTGAAAGTCCCATGTTAAAACTACGCGGCTGAAATTTATTTAAGGCTTGTTTCCTGCCGCGAATCCCACCTGTGGTAAGCAAGGATGTCATGGCGTAGTTAATTGCCTTTTGCTTATCGGAAAAACTGTGATGAGCTGCATCCGGCCCACCAAAACAATCGTAAAAATTTGAGGATAAAAAAGAATCGACTTCTTTTAAATAATCAGGTGGTAAGATCACATCGGAATCCAAGATGAGCAAATAATTTCCCCTCGCTTTGCGCATTCCGTAATTTCTTGAATCTCCCGGGCCGGAATTCGGTTTAAAATAATAACTTATTTGTAACCTGTCCTGAAATTCTCTGACCACTTTTTCTGAAGAGAGTGTAGAACCATCTTCAATAATAACAACTTCAAAAGTTCCTGCCCAATGAAGCTCAGTCATACTCTGCAACAATTCCCTAATTTCCTCCGGCCTGTTAAAAACCGGAATAATAAATGAATAGTTTATCTGCATTGTAAAAAAAACTGGTGTTAAATTATAAAATTTAGCCCCGAATTATTTCGGGGCTAAATTTTATAATATCTTTTTTATGCTATTCTTCCCCTTTCACAAAGGCATCCATCACTTCCGTACTAACGCCCATATTTGAGAATCCGCCATCATTGTATAAATTCTGAAGGGTAACCCGCTTTGTCAAATCAGAAAATAAGGTAACAGTATAGTTTGCACAATCTAAAGCCGTGGCATTTCCAAGCGGAGACATTTTATCGGCATAGGCGATAAATCCGTCAAAACCTTTAACGCCCATTCCGGCAGTAGTTGGAGTTGGCGATTGGGAGATCGTGTTAACCCTAACTTTTTTATCCTTTCCAAAGAAATACCCAAAACTACGCGCGATAGATTCCAGGTAAGCTTTATTGTCGGCCATGTCATTATAATCTGGAAATACCCGTTGAGAAGCCATATAAGTAAGAGCTACAATACTACCCCATTCATTCATCGCATCTTTTTTGTAAAGAACTTGCATGGTTTTATGAAAAGAAACCGCTGAAATATCCCAACCTTTTTGAGTGAATTCATAGTTCTGGCTGGTATAATGGTTTCCTTTTCGCACATTCATGGACATCCCTATGGAATGCAGCACAAAATCAAGCTTTCCTCCTAAAATTTCGGTAGCTTTTTCTACTAATTTTTCCAAATCTGCAATACTTGTAGCATCCGCAGGAATAATTTCTGAGTTGGTTGCTTCTGCAAGTTTATTAAGGGTTCCCATTCGCAAGGCAATTGGGGCATTTGTCAAAACAAATGTTCCGCCTTCGGCATGCACCTGTTCCGCCGTTTTCCATGCTATAGAATTTTCATCCAATGCGCCAAAAATAATCCCTCTTTTTCCTTTTAGTAGGTTGTATGCCATGTGTGTTAATTTTTTTTAAAATTGTTTTAAGCCTGCAAATATACAAACTTGGTTTAATTAAGTAAGGCTTTTGCATGAGCCATCGCCGATTTACTCAAAGTATTGCCTCCCAACATCATCGCAAGTTCCTCAATTCGCTCTTCAGGTTGAAGTTCTTTGATCTTAGTAACGGTAATTTCGGAAGCATCTTCTTTAAAAATTTTAAAGTGTTTATTCCCTTTTCCGGCAATTTGAGGCAAGTGTGTAATGGCTATCACCTGCATAGTTTGCCCCATATTGTAAAGTATATCTCCCATTTTTTGCGCAATATCGCCCGAAACTCCTGTGTCTATTTCATCAAAAATAATGGTAGGTAATTTGCTTTTGGAAGCGAGAATACTTTTAACTGCAAGCATAATCCGGGATAGTTCTCCCCCTGAGGCCGCTTTTTTCAGTTCGGTAAAATCGCCACCTTTATTGGCAGATAAATACCAAAAAAGCTGATCTTGACCATTCGAATAAAATTCTTCCCGGAATTTAAGATCCATTTTAAGCCTGGCATTAGGCATTCCCAAATCGGATATTATTTTTTCAACATCTGAAATAAGTCCGGGAATGGTTTGCTCTCTATTCTCATGTATTTTTTTGGTAATAAGGCCCAAATTTACCTTTTTCTCAAGAATCTCTTTATTTAGCTGTTCCAGATCGGCTTCGGCATTTTCCGTCAGAGCCACCTTTTGGGCGAGTTGAGTTTTTATTCTCAATAACTCTTCTATACTATTTGCAGAATGTTTCTTTTTTAAATTATAAATTACCTGAAGTTTTGCATTTACCTCATCCAACTCTTCAGGATTTGCCTCCACCCTTTCTAAAGATGTTTCCAATTCCTGCGCAATATCGTCCAATTCTATTATAAGGCTTTCTACCCGCTCCTGTAAACTCGTGTAAGTTCCTGAAAAACCTGCGATTTTAGACAAATTGGTACGCACCACTTTTAATCCTGCAATTGTGCCTAATTCTTCCTGCTGAATTTGGTTAAAGGCAACTCCCAAATGTTCTGTAAGGGTTTCAACATTGTTCAATTCTTCGTGACGTTCCTCAAGATCCTCCTGCATGCCTTCCTTTAAACTGGCTTCTTCAAGTTCCTTTAGCAAAAAAAGATTGTAATCGTGCTCCTTTATTGCCAATGCCTGAGATTCCTTTAACACCGTCAATTTGTGTTGCAGTTTTTTATAATCTTTAAGTCCTTCTTGAAACTCCTGTAACGAATCGTGATTTTTAGAGAGCGTATCCAAAATCTCAAATTGATATTGGTTTTCCCCTAAACTCAGCGTTTGGTGTTGTCCGTGAATATCGATTAAAAAATCGCCCAATTTCACAAGCGTGGGAAGGGTTACGGGGGTGTCGTTTACAAACGCCCTGGATTTACCCGAAGCGAGAATTTCCCTACGAATAATGGTTTGGTCTTCATAATCCAGATCTTCGGCAGTAAAAAAATTGTTGAGTTTGTAATTGGCAATATCAAAAACTCCTTCAATGACACATTTGTTTTTTGAATTCCGGATCGCGCTGTAGTCTGCTCGTTTTCCCAAGAGAAGTCCAAGGGCACCAAGCATAATGGATTTCCCAGCACCAGTTTCGCCTGTAATTATGGTAAACCCCTGTTGAAAATCAATTTTGATATCTTCAATTAAGGCGTAATTTTTAATAGATAGAGCAGTTAGCAAATTATAATAGATTTGAAGCTAAAGATACAAGAGAATTTCATTCCAATCAAAATCGAATGTATTAGAATTGGATCTTTCTCCAATTCTCTGCATACATGGGCGCAATCCTGTTTAAAGTATCCACAAGATCGGCAATAGCAACTGATGGGCCGTCACTGAAAATTTGTTCGATTTCCTGAGCTTTGGAGTCAAAAAATACCCGCAATAACAAAGAATTTGGTCTGCTGTCATTCATACTGCGTAAATTTTGAATTGAATTTGCAATGGCTTTTTTTCCTGCAGCAGGATCTTTATGCATTACATCAAGACCCAGGCGGTGGTATTGGTACAACGTGGTTCGGTAATCCAAATAGGCGTTAGACAACAGATCGGCATTAAGCCTGTAACGGGAGTGGTTTCCATCGGTTCCACGCCAGCCGGTGGTATTACTTTGCTGAGCTGTAGTCACAATTCGGTTAGCTTCTTCAAAATATGGGGTTCCACCTTCCTGTTGAAAAGTATCCGCATCCAATCCTAAGATGGTATAAACGTAGAATGATATTACAGAAACCAAATTGGAAGAATAGGCATTCTGACTATATGTTAAAGGCTCAAATTCCCGGTAATTGAAGCTGAATTGTTCATCGTTAAAATTGAAGATCGGAGTGATCAATGTAGATCCAAAAACGGGACGTGAGGATTGCACCTGAATAGTTCCTGAAAATGAATCGTTTTCAAATTTTGAAATATTGATAAAAATACTGTAATTGATGCGTTCGTGATTGGCGTACTTTCGGTCTGTCCAACTGGTTTGATTGATGAATTCAGAAAGCGATCGTTGCAAGGTTTTAAAAACAGATAAATTGCTTTGCCCGGTTTGCTCGGCATTAATAATTACCTCCCCATTTAAATCCTGGGCTGAAGCCATGTCTACCGAAAAAAACAACAATAATACCAGTGCGATCTTATTCATTTAACAATAGGATTACTTCATTTAAAATATCCCGTGCAACTTCAGATTTAGATTTTAAACCGAATGTTTTCACTTCGTTTTTTGTGATAATTTTAATTTTATTAGTGTCGGATTTAAAACCTGCACCTTCATCATTCAGGGAATTCAGAACGATAAAATCCAGATTTTTACTTTCCAGTTTTCCTTTCGCGTTTTCCAGTTCATTATTGGTTTCCAATGCAAAACCTACAAGCTTTTGTTTCTTTTTCAATTTTCCCATGGAAGCTAAAATATCCTGGGTTGGCGTTAATTCAATTGTCAAAACAGCTTCCTGCTTTTTGATTTTTTGTTTATCCACAGTTTTCGGCTTATAATCAGATACCGCTGCTGCCGCTATTGCCACATCCATTGTGGCGTAAAATTCGTGTGCCGCATTATACATTTCCTGGGCACTGGTGACCCTGATAAGCCTAATATTTGAATTTTCTAAATTTAAATGGCTGGGACCTGAAATAAGGATTACCTCAGCACCTAATTTAGCTGCTTCTTTTGCCAATTCAAATCCCATTTTTCCACTGGAATGATTTCCTATAAAACGCACAGGATCTAGAGCTTCGTATGTGGGTCCTGCCGTAATCATGACTTTTTTATTGCTAAGAGGCATTTTTTCGCGCAGGTGGTTTTCTATAAAGCTAAGAATATTTTCCGGTTCCGCCATTCTGCCTTCGCCATAAAGTCCACTGGCCAGTTCTCCGGATTCCGCAGGGATCATACAATTTCCATAAGACTGGAGGATTTGCAAACTCTTTTTGGTAGCAGGGTGCTGGAACATGTCCAAATCCATTGCCGGAGCAAAATACACCGGGCATTTTGCTGAAAGGTAGGTAGCCAGAAGGATATTGTCGCTGGTTCCCGTTGCCATTTTAGATAAAGTATTGGCAGTAGCAGGGGCAATAAGCATAAAATCGGCCCAAAGGCCGAGATCTACGTGACTGTTCCAAGTGGCGTTTTCATCTTCCTCATCAGTGAATGATGAAATCACCTTGTTTTTTGAAAGTGTGGAAAGGGTAAGCGGAGTGACAAATTCTTTTGAAGCCGGTGTCATGATAACTTTAACCTGAGCACCGGCCTTAATAAATAATCTGACTAAAGGAGCTGTTTTATAGGCAGCAATACCGGCAGAAATGCCCAATAGTATTTTTTTGTCCTCCAGAACACTCATTATATTAGTTTTCTTCTGAAGTCTCCTTGGTATCGCGATAATAAATTTTATCTTCTAACCATTCCTGAACTGCCAAAGAGTGTGGTTTAGGCAATTTTTCGTAGAATTTTGAAACTTCAATTTGTTCTTTGTTTTCAAAAACCTCATCCAAACTATCGTTGTAGGTAGCAAATTCATCCAGTTTTTCCAAAAGCTCTCTTTTGATTTCGCCATTGATCTGGTTTGCGCGCTTCGATATTATTGATATCGCCTCATAAATATTGCCTGTTGGGGCATCCACCAAATTCTTGTCGATTGTGGTAGTGTTTATCGGTGCATTGATCTTTTTCAAATCCATAATAGTTAGTAATTAAAAATTTTGTAGTCTAGATTCTAAATCCTTGTTAGAAGTCTGTATTAAATCGTAATAAGCGCTTCCTTCCGGATAATATTTTTGATATCTGTTGTAATAATCTTTAGCCGTATTCAATCGCTCTGCCATTAACTTCTCGTAGCTGTTGATCGCCAATTGATAGGCGGAGTCAAACCTGTAATAAAAAGCAGCTTCCCTGAAGGGAGAACCGGGATAGTCATTAGTAAAATTGGTAAAGGCCACCATAGCCGATTTATAATTTTGAATAAGGTGATATTGTTTTGCAATTTCGTAGGCTTTCTTTTCCAGTTTTACCCTTAATTCGGTAGCAAGTTTATTGGCCTCTTCCAAAAACTCCCCATTTGGATAAGTGTCTATATATTTCTGCAATTCTGTCATGGCCTTATCCGTTTCTGTCTGATCCAGATTGTATCTAGGAGACAAAAAATAATAACTTTTAGCACTCTTAAAAGAAGCTTCTTCTACCTTTTCACTATTGGGATAGGCTGATGTAAATCGTTCAAATTGATATCCCGCCAGATAATTATCTTTTAACTGATAATAAGTATCGGCAAAAAGATAGGTCACTTTCTCACCCTGAGGTTTCCCACGGTACTGAGGAACAATTTGTTCAAATAATCGAAGTGCCTTTCTATATTTGGATTTATCGTTTCCTTCCTTAGCTTCATTATAAAGCTTTTCAGCCATTGTATATTTCGCTCCGGCATCCTCACTTTTCAATACCTTCTGGTACTCGCCGCAAGAAACCAACATAAGAAACACTCCCAATAATAATAACCCTTTTTTCATACTTTGTAAAAACATTTGGCAAAAGTACTGTTTTCTATTCTATTATAAAAACTTTCATTTGGTGCAAAATAAACTTCCTATTCACAAAAATTAAAATTGGCCCATAAAGGCTTCAATTTCCCCTTTCAATTTGTCTGAGGATTTCACCAGCGGCAAGCGCACAAAATTTTCACAGGCCTTTTTGGAATGGAGCATTGCCTTAATCCCCGCTGGATTTCCTTCAGCAAAAATTAAATCGATGGAGGGCATTATTTTATAATGAAGTTGATAGGCTTCTTTAACTTTTCCTTCCAGTCCCAGTTGAACCATTTTGGAAAACTCTGATGGCAATCCTTGTCCAATTACCGAAATTACTCCGTGACCTCCCGCCAATATTATCGGCAGGGTAACCATATCATCTCCTGAGATCACTAAAAAGTCTTCAGGCAGAATAGAAATTAGTTTCATGGCCTGAACAATATCTCCCGCGGCCTCTTTTATTCCGATTATATTCTTAAAATCCTGAGCCAATCTTAGTACAGTCGCAGGCAGGACATTGGAGGCTGTTCTTCCCGGAACATTGTATATAATTACAGGTTTTTTGGAAGCTTCCGAAATGATTTTATAATGTTGATAAATTCCTTCCTGTGTAGGTTTGCTGTAATATGGAGAAACCGATAAAATAGCTTCAAAAGCAGATAGATCTGTAAATTTCAACTCCTCTGCCAATGCGGCTGTATTGTTGCCTCCAATGCCCAAAACCAATGGGATCTTTCCGTTATTTGCTTTAATCACAGTATGGATAACCAAATCTTTTTCAGATTTTGAAAGCGTGGCACTCTCTCCGGTAGTCCCCAAAACCACCAGATAATTTATCCCGTTCCCAATCTGATTCTTTACCAAATTTGAAAGCGCTTCCACATCTACTGAAAGATCACTTTTAAAAGGGGTTATTAAAGCGACACCGGTTCCAATTAATTTATTCATCTTCTGATTTTTTAAGCTGTTTTAAATATTTTGCCAATTCTTCCGTAAATAACTCCGCATCATTATCAGCCTGAATTATCATATCAAATAAGGCTGCATTTTTCTGATACCTTCCCACCTTGATCCCTGCGTGACAATGTGCCGTCAAAAGATGTACAGCTGTATTATTTTCCTCGGCAAAAGTAATAAGTAAATCAACACTTTCAGAGGTAATTTTATTCATTCCCTCATTATTTATTTTCGCATCAAAATTTATATTTTTTAAACTATATATCTCTCCTTCAAAATCGGATGGTTTTTTGCCATCGCGAATATAGGTCACCACTTTAAAATTGGCATCGGAAATATTGAACAATTTCTTCAGTTTTTCCAGTTGGGTTAAGGCTTTACTGTTTTTAAAATCCAAAATGATCCCGATAGATTTAACCGGAATTGAATATGCTTCGGGTTGCCGGTTTTTAACAAGCTGGGCGATCTTTAATTTTGCCACGGCTAGTTTGATGCCTTTTATGATCATAGATTCGTTATAAGATACGGTACATTTAACAACTTTGGGAATAACGCAATATCCTGATGAAAAAGTGTAATCTAAATCACATTTATCCCGAAAGTTGTTTTTTCTGTTGTAACAAAAAACAGGCCTAAAAAGTTTGTGTAGCCTCACCTTATTATTATAATTTAGATTTCTTACACAATCAAATATTTCAGAAAAAAAAACAGCTATCCGCAACCACAGTATTGAAAATAATTCTTTTTGCTTAAAACATCCTATTTCTAAGGACTTTAGATTCTATCAATTTATTCGATACTTTTAAAATTCTATTTATCTTTACCAGCTTTAAACTAACTTCAAATTAAAATGAGCCTCAAACCATTTTTAGCAGTTTTGTTGCTATTTGGAATCCTGTCGTGTAATACTAACCGCTATCATCCAATAGAAATTTCGGGGAAACGGATACCAATAGAAGAAACAGTTACGACAGACACTGCAATTCAAAATTTCATAAAACCCTATTCTGTTCATATAAACAAGACTTTAGACAGTGCTTTGGCATATAATCCCACTAACCTGAGCAAAACCGATGGAGTGCTAAATACTGCCATTGGCAACCTCTTGGCCGATCTTGTTATGGAACAGGCAAACCCTGTTTTTAAAAGCAGGACCGGAAATAATATTGATCTTGTTTTGATGAATCAGGGCGGAATTCGCTCCAACATTGGAGTTGGCCCGGTCACCGCAAGAACTGCTTATCAAATAATGCCGTTTGAAAATGAGATCGTGGTGGTAGAAATTACCGGAACAAAGCTGGAAGAAATGCTCTCTTATCTGGAAAAAGCCAAAACAGCGCATCCTTTAAGCGGAATGAAAATTCTGGTAGACCAGGATTTTAAAGTACTTGAAGCCACTGTCAACGGTGAGAAAATAGACAGAAACAAAACATATTTTGTTGCGACATCCGACTATTTACAGCAAGGCGGCGATAATATGATTTTTTTCAAGGAACCGGTCAACATTTTCCCTGTAGATTATAAAATACGGAATTCCATTATCGATTATTTTTCAAAGGTGGACACTCTGAATACTGGCAGGGACAATAGATATATTCAAAAACAAGGAAATAATTAAATGAATTTTCTATTTGCATTCAAAAAATAGCAGAAACAGATGAGAAGAAGAAATTTTATTCAGCAAACCGCTGCTACCGGAGCTTTCATTGGCTTGGGAGGCTTATCGCTTTCCTTTTCCGGAAATTATAAAAAGCACATCACCATTTTACATACCAACGATGTACACAGTCATATTGAACCTTTTGGCCCCAATGACCCCAGAAATCCCAATATGGGCGGTGTCGCAAGACGTTCGACCCTTATTGGGCAGATAAGGAATGAAAATCCGAACACATTGCTGCTGGATGCGGGAGATATTTTCCAGGGCACGCCTTTTTTCAATTTTTACGGGGGCGAACTGGAGTTTAAGCTGATGAGTATGCTAAAATATGATGCTTCCACACTCGGGAACCACGATTTTGACAACGGGATCAACGGATTATTTGCCCAACTTCCTCACGCCGATTTCGATTTTATCTCTTCAAATTACGATTTTAGAAATACCGTTATGGACGGTCATGTTTTGCCACACCAGATTTTTACCAAAGACGACGTGAAAATTGGGGTTTTTGGCCTGGGAATAGAATTACAGGGCCTTGTGAATTCTCATCTCTACAAGGAAACAAAATACCTCGACCCTATAGAAATTGCCGCCGATATGGCCCGAATTTTAAAAGAAGAGAAAAAATGTGATCTTATTATCTGCTTATCTCATTTGGGATTTGAATACAAATCTGATAAGATCTCTGATGTAAAACTTGCAAAAGCGACTAAAAACATAGATTTGATCATTGGTGGGCACACCCATACTTTTCTCGAAAAACCGGAGATACATATCAATAAAGCAGGAAAAAAAGTATTGATTAACCAAGTTGGATGTTTTGGTCTGTATCTGGGAAGAATCGATTTTTACCTGGATAATGAAAATAAAATTGAATCCGAGGGTTTAAAAATTCGGGTTGGATAAAAAATTCGTAGATACGGACGGCTGTCCATATCTTTACGGCAGTCCAACCTATACAGACATTGGCATTACGGAAGGCCGTCCGTAATGCCAATGTCCGAAAGAACAAAATCCCACTATGGATGATACATTTAAAATATCATCTCGCCCCTAATTCACCATTGCTAAAAATTCATCCTCACTTAAAATCAGAGTGCCGAGTTGTTCGGCTTTAGCCAGTTTACTGGGGCCCATATTTTCACCGGCTACCAGGTAATTTGTTTTTGAAGAAATGGAACTGGAGACTTTCCCGCCATTATCCTCGATTAATTTTTTTAAATCGTTTCTGGACACTTTAGAAAATACTCCTGAGATCACAAATGAATTGCCTTTCAAAATATCTGTATGATCTGCAAAATCCTCTTTTGGAATTTCCAATTGAACCCCGTAATCCTTCAACCTCTGAATGATTTTTTGATTTTCTTCTGAAGCAAAAAACTCTGTTACACTTTGTGCGATCCGTTCCCCAATTTCATCAACATTTATCAAAGCTTCTTCTGAAGCTGCCGCCAGGGCATCAATACTTTTATAATGTCTGGCAAGTTTTTTGGCCACGGTTTCTCCAACATATCGAATCCCTAAACCAAACAACACACGTTCAAAAGGAATTTCCTTCGATTTTTCAATTCCGCTGATCACGTTTTCTGCCGATTTACTCGCCATTCGTTCCAAAGGAAGAAGCTGCTCTTTTTTCAATTCATACAAATCGACATAATTTACGATCAACCCGGCTTTTACAAGCAGGCTTACCGTTTCTCCGCCCAATCCTTCAATATCCAATGCTTTTCTGGACACAAAATGCTGGATCCTTCCAACAACCTGCGGCAAACAACCATAATAATTAGGACAATAATGATGCGCTTCTCCTTCTTTCCTGACCAGTTCTGTCTCACATTCGGGACAATGGGCAATATATTCTGTTTTTTTAGTTTCCGGATCGCGCTTTGTAAAATCCACCCCGATGATCTTCGGAATTATCTCCCCGCCTTTTTCAACAAATACAGTATCTCCTTCCCGGATATCCAGTTTTTCTATTTGGTCGGCATTGTGAAGAGATGCCCTTTTGACAATTGTTCCGGCGAGTTGTACAGGCTCCAGATTGGCCACAGGAGTAATCGCGCCGGTACGACCCACCTGATACGTTATTTTAAGCAATTTAGTAGATTCCCGCTCGGCCTTGAATTTATAAGCCATTGCCCATCGTGGGGATTTGGCAGTATATCCCAACTCATCCTGTTGATGTAGATTATTCACCTTTATTACAACCCCATCAATTTCATATAATAAATCGTGCCTATGCTGTTCCCAATAGTTTACATAATTTAAAACCTCATCAATATTGTTCACTAACTCAGTTTCCTTTGGCACTCTAAAACCCCAATTTCTGGCCTTTTCCAGGTTTTCAAATTGTGCTTCAGTCTTCAAAGATTCACCCTTGACATTATAAATTAGGCAATCCAAAGGCCGTTTTGCCACTTCAGCGCTATCCTGTAATTTTAAACTTCCGGCGGCGGTATTTCTTGGATTTGAATAAGGCTCTTCCCCTGCTTCCACCCGTTCTGCATTCATTTTAACAAAACCTTCATAAGGAAGTACGATTTCCCCGCTAACAACAAATTTTTCAGGAAAATCGCCTTTTAAGTACAAAGGTATAGTTGGGATGGTCTTCACATTGTTCGTGATATCATCGCCTTTTACACCATCTCCACGAGTGACTGCTTTTTGGAATTGACCATTTACATAACTCAAACTTATTGAAGCCCCATCATATTTTAACTCGCAAACATATTCCACTTTCCCATCCACCAACTTTTTGATGCGCTTCTCCCAATCTTCCAACTCTTCTTTTGAATAGGAATTGGCAAGTGAAAACATCGGATAATCGTGAACCACGGTTTTAAAATTTTTGGTCACGGTGCCACCAACCCTTTGTGTGGGGGAATTAGCTTCCAAAAATTCCGGGTGTTTGTTCTCCAGCTCCTGTAACTCCTTCAACATCATATCAAACTCATAATCACTAATCACGGGCTTGTCCAACACGTAATAATTATAGTTGTGCTGATGGAGCTCCTCTCTAAGCTGTTTTATTCTTTCTTCAATATTCATTCAAACTGTGGTTTATATATAAGACCCACAAGGTTTAGGAAACCAGGCAGAATTATTTATTTTTTGGCCAATTTAAGGCAATCATTTATAAAATCAAGATCATAATTTAATCCTTTATGGCTGAATTCTATTCTGAAATCTGACGAAAACGCTTCATCTCCGGTAGGAAACCAATCTTTTAACTTCTTGTTGATGGTGATAAGTAAACCCTGATGATCACCGATGGCACAGAATTTTTCAAAATTTCCATCGAAAATCTCAAGTCCACAATTTTGTTGGAGAAAATTAAATTTTTCCTCAATATTATTCGTAGCCAAACCGATCTCTGCAATTCCCAAAAGACTTTTTTCAGAAAAAACCTCCGAAAAAGGTTTGTTGAAATCCCCACGGGCGATAAATTCCATGATGTTTTTGTCTTCATCATAAAAATAAACCGATTTTGCATCCCAGGCGCTAAAATCTACGATTTCATCCAGATTATTTTTTAGAATAGATACGCGTGATTTTAACCATGTTAAGGCAATTCCCTCCTGCTTATCGGGAATATGAATGGCAATATGGTAAGGAGTAAAATTATCATCCTGCCGAAATTTTAAAATTGAATATCCCATCACAATTTCAAAAGATCTTTCCTCCTGACCCCGAATTTTAAGTCCGAGCAGATCCCTGTAAAAATGCAATTGCTTTCCTATATCAGCGGTAGCTATCTCGAGTTTTTCAATTTTCACATTCAAACTTTTAAGTCTGATCCTTATTCATCCACTTAGGCACAGGAAGAGGTTTGAATTCGAGCATTTTCAGGATAAGATCCTCTATTTTGTCTGACACCAACAACAAATTCATATTTGATTCTTTCAGCAATCCTTTTTGAAGCATTTTTTGCAATAACTCAAGCAAATCGTCGTAATAATGATTGCTGTTTAATATGCCGATGGGTTTACGATGCAACCCGAGTTGTCCCCAGGTCAAAATTTCAAACAGTTCTTCCATTGTGCCAAAACCTCCCGGCAGAGCTATAAATCCATCGCTTAAATCGTGCATTTTTAGCTTGCGTTCATGCATATTTTGGGTAGTGACCAAACTGGTTAAACCTGTGTGAACAACTTCCTTGGATTTAAGGAATTCGGGGATCACGCCGGTGACTTTTCCGTTATTGTCCAATGCTCCTTTGGCAACCTGACCCATCAGGCCAAGTTTGCTTCCTCCAAAGATCAATTCGATCTTATTATTGGCCAAAAACTTACCAACCAAATAAGCTTCTTTAAAAATTTTGGAATCAATCCCGTCGTTACTGGCACAAAAAACGGCTATGCTTCTTATGTTATGTTCTTGTAATCGCTGTTCCATCAAAATTTATCTTTTTAAAATTCAATTATTTGATTTCCTTCTCCCTTTAAGCATCCTGTAATTTCCGAAAATATCCTGTTTTAATACAGTTTCAAAACCGGAATTTTTTAAAATTTCTTCAGTCTCGTTTGCCAAATATTGATTGATCTCAAAATATAAATTTCCGTTTTTTTGGAGACCTGCCTGGGCTAATTTCGCGATTATTCCGTAAAAGATCAAAGGATCGTTATCTTTTACATAAAGTGCCATATCTGGCTCATTATCAAGTACATTTCGATGCATTTCAACTTTCTCCATTTCCCTTACATAAGGCGGATTTGATACGATAACATCAAATTTTCCGGTTAAGGCTTCCAGATTTAAAATGTCAGCCTGAATAAAATTGACGTTTACCTTATTTAAACCGGCATTTTCTCTGGCTGTTTTTAAGGCTATTTCTGAAATATCCAAAGCGAAAATTTCTGCATTAGGAAGATGTTTAGCCAGACTTATTGCTATACACCCGCTACCGGTGCCAATATCGAGAATTTTTAAATTTGGGGGGTTCTTTGATTCCCTTACATCGTCCAGGATCCATTGCACCAATTCCTCCGTTTCGGGCCGGGGGATAAGCACATTTTTATTAACCTTAAATTTTAATCCGAAAAATTCGGTTTCCCCGATGATGTATTGAATGGGTTCATGCAGTGACAACATGCCGATTGCAAATTCAAATTTTTCTTTTTCTTCTAAAGAAAGCTCTTTCCCGGGTTTTAACGCAAAATCCAATCGGTTCATTCCCAGATAAGATTCGGTTAACAAATTGAAAAAAGAACTCGCTTCCTGAGCCGGATATTCGTCCTTCAGAAGATTTAAAAATTTTATTTTTAATTGGGATAGCAACAAAATTGGCAGTTAAA